>ENA-OPCY01000006-OPCY01000006.1-human-gut-metagenome-genome-assembly--contig:-NODE-6-length-213908-cov-4.178983_pt1 | contig 213908 bp, 219 predicted proteins | sample MGYA00241568_ERZ501487 | MGnify/ENA primary metagenome ERZ501487 (study PRJEB25962, sample SAMEA2042574) | human gut metagenome | biome: human gut; feature: human-associated habitat; material: faeces... | reverse complement strand
CTAAACAAGCTAGAGCAATTAACGCTATTCGCGGTAGATAAAAAATAAGAGATTAATTGAAATTGAATTTTCAAATAATCTCTTTTTTGTTATATCAATTTAAACTGCGATAAATTCTTTGAATAATCACTTGCTGTTATTTTGCTATTTTTTAATAAATAATCATGAGTAATATCTCTATAGTTATATATACTTTGTCCATCTTTTGTTAGCTTTCCAATTATCTCTGCTGATGGGAAATAGTCATAATTACGTGAGGAGTTTCTATGCAATGCTAAATAATCAATAACTGCTATAGTATAATATTTTGTATCATCAAGTGATTCTTCATTAATTCTATAAATATAATTTGAGCTATACTTAGCTTCATTTCTTATTTCAGAACCTAAAGCTTTAACTATAAATACTTCATTATCAAATGGAAGTGCAGCATATAAATCAGCATAAGTAACATTGCCTTTAACACTAGCACGTCCATTATTACACATTGAATAATCAATGTTAAATCCTTGATTAGTAGCTTCATCAGCAATAGCTTTGACGACTAAATTAGCGATAGAATTTGTGCCAGATGAATATAAAGTACCACTAACGTATGCTAATGTTTCACTTCCAATAGCGTCAGTCTCAGTTTTATATTTGTTATATAAATTAGATAAACTTGTATCGTATTCACTAATATCTAAAGCTAAATTTTCAGTGTTAGTAGCTTCATAACTTTGAACTTGACCTTTGCTATAGTTTAAAGTTACTTTGCTATAAGCGACTCCGTTTGAACTAGCTTGAATAAATGGAACATCGTTAACATATTCTAATTCGTATTGATGTGAGTGAGCACAGAATACAACATCAGCATATTTTTTATTGCTGACAGAGCTATATTCAGCTATGCCACCATATTTACTTGTCATATCAGCTGCAGAAGCGTGAGCACTAACTACAACAATGTCGACACCTTTATTTACTCTTAAGTCATCAGATATTTCTTTTATGACTTCTTCAGGATTAATAAAAGTATATTCATCGGCAAATTGTGAAGAAATAGAAGTTATTTGATCTGATCCAATTACACCTATTATTCCAACTTTCAAACCACTTTCTAAAGTCTTAATAGTATATTTTTCCCCTAATTCATCTGCATGGTCTAATACTTTTTTATTTTCTATATCAAAATGATAAATATTTGAAGCTAAGAAAGGCGTTGAAGAACTTATTTGCATATTACTAGTTATATACTTTGCTCCCCAGTCAAATTCGTGATTTCCTAAAGTAAAGCAATCAAATCCAATATCATTCATAGCGTATGTTAATAATTCACCATGATTATAATTTGACTCTAAAGATCCTTGCCACATATCTCCAGAATTAATCAAAACAGTATTTTCTTCTTTTCCTTTTTGTTTTAAGAATGTTCCATATTTTAGAATTCCCATATTAGAATTCTTTTCTACTGTCGAGCCGTGGAAATCGTTAATTCCATACATAGTAATACTAATTTCTTTGTTATCATCTTTTACTATTAAATTGCAAGAAGCTTTTAATCCATCAACGATGATAGATATTTTTGTGTTTCCTTCTTTTTTTGCTGTTATCAAACCTTCATTAGAAACAGTAGCAATACTTTCGTTTTCACTAAGCCACGATACCGATTCTAATGGAGTAAAATTTATTTCATATTCTAATTTATAAGTTTCACCAACATTAAGAACTAAACTATCAATCATAGAAATTTTCTTTTCAACACTTGAAGTACTACTGCTTGAAGATGTTGAAGAACTAGATGTTGATGATGAACTTATAGTTGAACTACTAATACTACTTGATGAAGATGTACTAATTGATGAAGATACACTAGTACTACTTGAACTTATATTCGAAGTACTACTATCCGAACTAACATAGCTACTAGATGAGCTAGAACTAATTGTACTAGATGTAAAATTACTTGATGAACTACTAGTGCTCGTTGAATCGCTAGAAGATGTATCAATTATTCCTATACTACAACTTGTCAAAGACAAAATAGCAAAAATAGATATTATATTTATTCGTTTTATACTTTTTTTCATTAAAAACTCCATTTCTTAAAAACAGACAAATAAAAACTCCTTAAGTTTCTAACCTAGGGAGTTAGTTAAAAATTTATTTATTGTTCTCTTCCATATCTTTTAGATGTGGACACGTGTCAAATGTTGGACAATTTTCATGTGAACACATACTTTGAGCAATTCTTCTTGCACGTGGAATAAAAACTCTAATTTCTTCAGGATTGTAACCAACTTGAATTTTTTTATCATCGACCATGATAGGTCTTTTTAAAACTGTTGGATTCTTTTTAATAAACTCTAGCAATTCGTTTAATGACATTGAATTTAAATCAATATTATTTTCTTTAATAATTTTAGAACGTGTAGAAATTATTTCATCAGTACCATCTAAAGATTTAGTTAAGATATCTTTTAAATCTTCAATTGTTAAATCGCCATTAAGAATATTAACTTCAGTAAAAGGTATTTTTTCTGCTTTAAACCACTCTTTCACCTTACGGCATGAAGAGCAAGAAGGGGATACATATATTTTAACCATAAAGCACCTCCTTTCAGATACTTTAGATAACTATTAATATATCACAAATTAGATATATCTAACTCAATAATTTTGAATGAATAACGTATTGAGCCGTTGCGTTATTTGTTGCAATAGGAATATCATAAACGACAGAGATACGAAGCAAGGCTTTGATATCTGGATCGTGTGGTTGAGATTCAAGCGGATCCCAGAAGAAAATAACTATATCAATCTTACCTTCTGCGATTTTAGCACCGATTTGTAAATCTCCACCAAGTGGACCAGAAAGATATGGTTTAACAATTAAACCTGTTTCTTTTCTAATTTGCATTGCAGTTGTGCCAGTACCACATAAGTCATACTGGGCTAAAACTTCTTTGTTTTCCTTACAAAATTGGACAATGTCTGCTTTTTTGTGATCGTGAGCAATCAATGCGATAGTTTTTCTCTGTTGTTCCATATTTTCTCCATTCTATAGTGATTCTATATCCTTACTATTAGTTTGTTCCTTTTTCTTTCCAAATGCAACCTTAAATAGATTAATAAACACAGGAATATATAAAACAAAAGATAGTAACAAGAAGAAAGCTGAGACAGCCATCAATATAGTGCAAATAATTTCTTTATTTGCAAAAGCGATGGAAGGACAATCTAAGACAAGTAAAACGCCCATTACAACGTAAAAGACGAAAGTTGATAATTTACCAAACCATTTAGCACCAGAAAGTTTTACATCTCTTGTAAAAAGAATTATATCGCATACAAGCATGAATAGTTCTTTAAAGATAAATATAGAGAGCAAAACCCACATCCAATCATAATGAATAACCAAAACAATTGCTATAGCAAATTGCATTAACTTATCACCAAGAGGATCTATAAACTTTCCTAAATCAGTTATTTGATTACATCTACGAGCTATTTGCCCGTCAAGAAAATCAGTAAAACCAGCCACAAATATTAAGCTTGTAGCCACATAGTGTTGAACAGCACTATCACCAGCTGTAAGATATAAAACCATAAATAATGGTACTAATAAAATTCTTATGTAGCAAAGTATATTAGGAATAGTAAACCAATCTTTTTTGTCAATTTTAAACTTCATAATTACCTCACTAGAAAAGTATATCAAAACTTATTTTATAGAAAAAGATGAACTTACAATTTTATTTGACAAAAAGTTAAAAATATGAAACTTTTTTAGAAAAAATACATACCTTAGTTTGTATGAACATAAAAAAAGATAGTTTAGAGTTGATTACATATTTTAAAAATTGTTTATCGTTAAATGAATATGATTATCTAGCTAACAGCAATATAGTTTTAAATTGCTTAAAAGAAGATAAAAACATCAGTGAAGCATATATAACAGTAAATAATTATCTGAATCCAACTTTTAAAGAAATTCAAGAAACGTTTCAAAAAAACATTAGTGAAAATCCATTGAAATCTTTAACTTTTTTATCATCAATATCAAATACAAAATATCCAGTTTTAACTGTAAATAGAAAAGATATATCTTACACGATTAAATCATGCGTTAAAATACACGCCATAGGTTGTCCCTTATGTGTTTCTAACCTAGGTCTTGAAACGCCAAATCGAAAATTTGTATCACTAAGTCTATCTAATAACGATTATTTACTACAAGTTCCACCAGCGTCTTATATTGAAGGACATTATGTTTTATTAAATAAAAGACACGTTCCAATATTGTTAGACTTACCAGAAATCCAAGATATGCTCGACTTTTCTTATAAATTTCCAAACGTAACAATATGCGCCAATAACGGTTCAAATAGAATCGGAGGTTCAATTCCTAATCACGCTCACTTTCAAGTTATCACTTCAAAATTCAACATATCTAAAGCCAAAGATTTAATTGTGTTAAAAAAGAAAAAAGATTATTCGATATCAATTATAGATTGGTATGTTCCTAGCTATAGAATTAGATCAAAGAACAAAGAATTAATAGCACAGATATATTCTAAAATTAAACAATTATTTGAAAGCGAAAATTATGAAAAATTAGTAAATAATAAAGCAGAACACCATAATTGTTTAAATATAGTTTCATATTATTCAAACAAAGAATATGTTTTAGAAGTTATTTTGAGAAGTAATTTAATGGTAAATAATAAATACAAATTTGACACTCCTGAAAAATGCTTGCAAGTAAAAAATAGCGCTATAGGAATATTTGAAGTTTCAGGCTTATTTATCTTAGATGACAAAATATTTGAAAGAATCAAAAATATTAATAAACCAAGTGAAAAATATATATTTGAAAACTGCAAGAAGATATTAAAAGGCGTTTCTATTTTCAAGAAACGCCAAAAGAAAATTAATGTTATGAGTCAATTAATAAAAGATTTAGATCTTTTCTGTAATATTTGAGAAAACTCTTAACACTTCTTTAAATTTATTTAAAACAACTTTAAAATCTAACTCGCCTAAAGCAATTGTAATATCACGCCATAAATCGCATAAATCATCGAGCATACTAGAATAATCACTATCGTTTTTCTTGGATTTAAAGGCTTCTACAATAGCTGCATTTATACTTGATAAAGAGCTTTTTAACTGCAATATATCTTTTGTAATAATAGAATCAGTCAAACTAAGAATTTCTTTATTAAACTTTTCAAAGTTAACTTTGACTCTATTTTTAATATTTAAAGTAATTTCATTTAAGTATTCTACAAACGGCTCTAAAGCTTTAGGATATAAAAACTTAATTTGTAATACATCTTTTAACGCATATGAGTAATCAGTAAATAAATTGGTAGAAATTTGATCGGAATGTTTTCTAAGAGATTCAATTGGTTCAATTTCTAATTTTTCTCTTTCTTTTTCTTCTTCACAAAGAATATTTAAAGGTTGGCCTTTATACATTCTTTTGTATTTTAAAGAAGGATTAATTCTAACAATTTCTTCAGGTGTAGTATTAAATTTTAATGCAATATCATTAATAGATTCGTTTTGTTTAACAATATATAGTTTTATTTTATTCATATTATCCCCACATTAATGATATGGAGATAATTTATTCTTTATGCTTCAACTTTTTCTTCTTGAGCTTTTAAATTTTCTCGTCCAATAGAAAGCATAAGTTTTATTCTGTTTTCTTGGTTAACTCTAGGAGCACCTGCATCATAGTCAACAGCAACAATATTGGCCTTTGGATTAATTTCTCTTATCTTACGAATCATTCCTTTACCAGAAATGTGGTTAGGTAAGCAACCGAATGGTTGTGTACAAACAATGTTTTCGTAGCCAGATTCAGCTAATTCAAGCATTTCGCCAGTTAATAACCAGCCTTCACCCATCTTATTACCATAGCCATTTACACCTTTAACTAATTCTTTAACGTGTCCATATGTTGCAGGAACATTGAAATCTGTATAGTGCTTAATAGCATAGTTGAAAGATTTTTGAATCTTGTCACAATAATCTAATAATATTTCACATACTTTTTTCTTTAAAATATGGCCGCCATAAAGTTTAATGTCTTCAATACGATTATCAATTTTAAACATGATAAAGTTCAAAATTCCCGGCAAATTAACTTCACAATCTTCTGATCTTAAGAATTTTTCCAATTCGTTATTACCTAAGGCAGCATATTTAACATATATTTCGCCAACGACACCGACTTTAACTTTTAGCGTACGTTCAATTTTAATAGTAGCAAAGTCTTTAGCAATATTATCTAAATTTGCTCTAACGTGACTAAGTTTATAGCCTTTACCTTTGCTCATTAAATCAGCAAGGTATTTTGTCCATTTTTCAACTTTAGCTTCTGACTCACCTTTAGTGACTTCATAAGGTTCTACTTGATTGTGTAAACACATAAGTAAATCGCCATAGATTAAAGCAGCTAAAGATTTTCTAATCATCGGGATTGTAATGTGGAATCCTGGATTTCTTTCCATACCTGATAAGTTTAAAGAGACGACTGGAACTTGTTCAAGTCCAGCTTTTTTCAAAGCTTTTCTCAATAAGAAGATGTAGTTACTAGCTCTACAGCCACCACCTGTTTGAGTAATCATTAAAGCTACTTTATTAACGTCATATTTTCCACTTTGAACAGCGTTAATGAGTTGACCTAAAGAAAGAATTGCTGGGTAACATGTATCGTTATGGATATATTTTAACCCTGTTTGGGCAATATCTGGTGATGTAGTTTCTAAAAGTTCAGCTTTATAACCATAACTAGAAAATACTTGTTGAATAATTCTAAAGTGAATAGGTGCCATCATCGGGAAAAGAATAGTAAATTCTTTTTTCATTTGCTTAGTGAAAAGCAAACGGCCAGTTTTTTTATCGTATTTTTTCTTTATTGGCTTATTTGAATTCATCTTTGTTTCTCCTTTCCAACAGCAGCTAAAAGTGATCTAATTCTAATTTTAACAGCACCTAAATTTGTAATTTCATCAATTTTTATTTGGGTATAGATTTTTCCATTTCTTTCAAGAATATCTCTTACTTCATCAGAAGTAATTGCATCTACGCCACAACCGAATGAAACAAGTTGAATAAGTTGCATATCATCATAGTTTTTAATGTATTGTGCTGCTTCGTAAAGTCTAGCGTGATAAGTCCATTGATTCAAAACGTGGACAGCAGGCATTTGTTTAACTTTATGAGCAATTACATCTTCAGTAACAATAGCTACATTAAAGGACATGAGCAATTTATCAATACCGTGATTAATTTCAGGGTCAACGTGATATGGTCTTCCAGCTAAGACAATAATCGTTTTCTTCTCTTGTCTTGCTTTTTCAATTATTTCATCACCTTTTTCACTGATCTTTTTCTCGTAATTTGCATATTCTTTATAAGCTAATTCACTTGCTTTTTTAACTTCTTTTTCATTTAAATCTGGAAAGTATTTTACTAGTTTTGAATAAATCTTCTTTGCAAAATCTTTATGTCTATGAATACCAACATACTCGTTGATAAATGTTGCATCATCATTTTTTAAACGCTTTACATTTACTTTGATTACTTCAGGATAGTATGCAACAACTGGACAGTTATAGTGATTATCCGATCTTCCTTCATCGATGTTATAAGACATACATGGGTAGAAGATTGTTTTTACACCTTTATCTAAAAGGTTAATTACGTGACCATGCATAAGTTTTGCTGGATAACATACAGTATCACTTGGAATAGTCATCTGACCTTTTCTATATAAAGAAGGTGAAGAGACATCACTTGTTATAACTTCAAATCCTAAAGCAGTAAAGAATGTGTGCCAGAATGGTAAAAGTTCATAAATATTCAAGCCAAATGGGAGACCAATTTTACCACGAGGGCCACTAACTGGCTTATATGAAGCAAGCAATTCTTGCTTATAAGCATATAAATTTAGCTCGTTAGAATTAGCTTTAGCAGTTACTGGTTTTTCACATCTGTTTCCACCGATATATCTTCTTTTTCCGTCGAAACTATTTATAGTTAAACGGCAGTGGTTAGAACAGCCATTACATGTAACAACTTTAATATCATGCTTGAATTGAAGCAAAGCTTCTTTATCGAGAATTTCTGATTTTTCTAAGTTTAAATTCTTAGCATCTAACGCAGCACCATAAGCACCCATTAAGCCAGAAATATTAGCTCTAACAACATTAGCATCTAACTCTTTTTCAAAGGCTCTTAAAACTGCATCGTTTAAGAATGTTCCACCTTGAACAACAATCTTTTTACCTAAATCGTCCTTTGATGAAGCTCTAATAACTTTATACAAAGCATTCTTAACAACTGAAATTGATAAGCCTGCTGAAATATCTTCAATTGTCGCACCATCTTTTTGAGCTTGTTTAACAGCTGAATTCATAAAGACAGTACATCTTGAACCTAAATTAACTGGGCGCTTTGCAAATAATCCAAGTTTTGAAAAGTCAATTATTGAATAACCTAAAGCGCTAGCAAATGTTTGTAAGAAAGAACCGCAACCAGACGAACATGCTTCGTTTAAGAAAATATTGTCGATAGTTCCATTGTGAATTTTAAAACATTTAATATCTTGACCACCAATATCTATGACAAATTCAACTTCTGGTAAGAAATGTTTAGCAGCTTCAAAGTGAGCCATAGTTTCAACAATACCATGGTCTAATTTAAAGGCATTTCTAATGATATCCTCACCATAGCCAGTAGCACTTGCACCTTTGATAATAACGTTTGGATTTTGTTCATAAATATCTAAAAGAATTTCTTTGACTAAAGCGACAGGATTTCCACCATTGCTCATGTATCGTTCATATCTAATATTTTCTTCTTCATCGATTAAAACTGCCTTGATTGTTGTCGAGCCAGAGTCGACACCTAAATACAAAGGTTTATCATAATTAGCTAATGGGAGTGTTGGAACATAGTCTAAGTTATGTCTATCAGTAAATTCTTTATATTCTTCTTCTGATTTAAATAAAGGTGACTGATATGCAAAGTTTTCGTTATTTCTATATGTTGCAACTGATTCGATAATTTTATTAATGCTAATTTTTTTCTCACTTAGTAAAGCAGCGCCTAAAGAGACAAAGTAAAGTGAATTTTCAGGTAACAATCCTTTAATTTTTAAGACGTCATCAAAAGCCTCACGCAATTGACTCATGAAAGTTAATGGACCGCCAAGATAAACGATATTACCTGTAATTTCTCGACCTTGAGCTAATCCTGCAATCGTTTGGTTTACAACTGCATAGAAAATACTAGCAGCAATATCTTCTTTTTTTGCTCCTTGGTTTAAAAGTGGTTGAATATCTGATTTAGCAAAAACACCACATCTACTTGCAATTGTATAAATCTTTTCTTTCTTTTTGGCTAAATCGTCAATTTCAGTAACATCGACATTAAGTAAACTAGCCATTTGATCGATAAAAGCCCCAGTACCACCAGCGCATGACCCATTCATTCTAACTTCAACGCCATTGTTCATAAAAATAATCTTGGCGTCTTCACCACCAAGCTCAATTATACAATCTGTATTTGGGTAAAAGTGCTTTGTTGAAGCTCTTGTAGCATATACTTCTTGATAAAAAGGAAAACCACAGGAATCTGCAATACCCATACCAGCAGAACCTGAAAAAGCTAATTCAACTTCATCTTCTCCATTTAAAACTTCATTCTTAAGTCTTGTTAAAACTTTTTCAATCATTTCAGCAATCTTAGAATAATGCCTTTCATAAGTACTATAAATTACATTTGCGTTTTCATCGATAACAACGCATTTAATTGTTGTACTACCTATATCTAATCCAACTCTGCAGTTCATTTACTTCTCCTTATCTTCTTTTTCGATTTCTTTTTTCTCTTTATCAGTTAACGATATGCCACCTGATGATTCTTTTATTTGTTTTTTTACATCTTCTGGAAGGTTTGAAAACATTTGTGAACTTTGAACTGTAAATTCTTTTCTAGCTTCCATAAAGAACTGCTTTATTCTATCGTTGGCGTTATTTATAAGCTCTTCACCATAGGCTACTAAAAATAGAGCATCAAACAATCTTGTAAGTGAGTAGAAAGGAACATAGACAAGAAGTCCTAAACCTAAAGCAATCATAGGAGTAAATACGTAATTGATATGAGTAAAGACTCCTATAAGAACTCCAGCAGTATAGCTTATAAAAAATAGTAAATACCCTAGCCAGTTAAGCTTTATATCAATCGCATCATGCTTCTTTTTCACTGATGGATATAATTCTTTTCTAAATATCATAACAGTCATAGTTGTTGGTGAAATTCGTTGTTTATTGTCGCTCAATATTGTATTGATTCCATAAAAAGACATTTCGTTTTTTCTAAACTCTGCTTGGGCAAACATAATTCCAGCAAAAATGCCTACTGAATTAGATACCGAAATTAGCGGGTAAATAATATTAGAATTTTGAGTGATAAAATCGATAGCCGCATCTAAATTTCCTAGGTTAATATCTTTTAATTCATCAAAAATATCTGGATTTGTTTGACTGATAACAAAATATCCTATTCCCATAGAGACAGCTTGGAAAAGAATATATATTAATATTCCTAAAACAATTGTTCTAAAGCCTCTATATAATCCTCTTCCTGTTCTATAATACGTTCCTATTCCTTTTTTAAAAGAAATATTGCTTGTACGCATATTTGATACTAAATCGTTAACTTCAATTGTAACCATAAAGAATAATGGTAAAGCGAAGAAAACAAGTATTAAAGAAAAATAATATGTATAGGAGGCTAATGCAATTGAAAAGAAAACTATAAATGCACCTAAAAATGTAAGTCCAAGTAATCTTGGCCAGCTTTTTTTAAATAAATTTTTTCTTTCTAACTTCAATTCTTTAGTTATCTTATCGTACATCTTGCACCCCACTTTTCTGTATTTAAATAATAACTTTGTTATTATAATACATGATTGGCAAACTTTCATTAAAAAACACTTTACAATTTGCCCATTCTGACAAAAGGAAGATTATAATATGACTATTTTTTTGTGTATAATTATTAAAGATTAATAATTTTCAGACTAAAATTTGATAGAAAGGAGTATTTCTATGAAAAAAATATTAAGCACATTACTTTGTTCGACAGCTTTTTTAAGTTCATTTTGTTTATTTGGATGTTCTAAAAAAGAGCCGGAAAACCCGGCAAGAATTGTCTCGATAACTCAATCAGGAAAAGTTGAAAACGTTACAACATATACAATCACTTATTCTGATGGCTCAACATACACTTTTGAAGTTAAAGACGGCGAAGACGGTTCAGTAACAGTCGATGATTTATACAATAAATATAGCGAAATATATGGTGATATAACTTATGATGAATTTTTAAAAATTTATTTAAAAAGTAACGAAGATCAATTAGTTTATTCAACTCATAAAACCTTGGCTTCTTCAGCTAAAGTTTATACAGAATTCTATGAGACACGTTCATCAGGGTCAATAGGAGGTTTATTTACTGGACTTCAACAAGTTAAAACCAACTCTTTATATCAAGGGTCTGCAGTTATTTATCAAATAACGGATACTGATGTTTATTTTATTACTAATTATCACGTGATTTATAGCAGCTATGCTAATTCGGATAATAATGGCTATATATCTAGCAATATAAATATTTATCTTTACGGCAGTGAAGGTGGTGCAACTCAAAGTGGTACCAAAAAAGTTAATGGCACTGAATATATGAATTATAAATATGACGAGTATGCTATTCCTGCTTCTTATGTAGGTGGTTCAGTCACATATGACTTAGCAGTTGTTAAAGCAAGCAAAGAAGATGTATTCAATGTCAATCCATATGTACTACCAGTCGAATTTGCTTCATCATATAGCGTTGGTGAAACTGCAATAGCTATAGGTAACAGCGAAGGAGAAGGAATAAGCGTCACTCAAGGTGTTGTTAGTGTTGACAGTGAATATATTAATCTTGAAATCGATAAAAAGCGTTCCTACCGTTCCATTAGAATAGACACTGCTATTTACAGTGGAAACTCTGGTGGTGGATTATTTAACAGTCGCGGTGAATTAATAGGTATAACTAACGCTGGTGATGAGACAGATCAAAATATAAACTTTGCTATTCCACTAGAAATAGTTAAATATGGAGTAGCAAACATAGTCAGAAACTCTGTCGATAAACAAATGAAAGTAGCTACTTTAGGTTTAACTATTGAAGAGAAAAATACTCATTATGAATTTAATAGCAAAACAGGTAAAGGAAGTACAATTTCTACTGTCCAAATATCAAGCGTAAAAAGTAAGAGTATCGCTGAAAAAATGAATTTATCTTCTAACGATATATTAAATTCTTTAATTATTAACGGAGAAGAATACAAAATTAATAGAAGTTACGATATCGGCTCACTTCTCCTATTAATTAAAGAAGGAGATACAATCAGTTTTAAAATTAACTCTAATAACGAAGAAAAAGAATCTAGTTCTTATACCTTAAGTAGAAGTGATCTTTCTCTTATAGACTAAAATATAGGTGCTTTAATAGCACCTATATTTTTATTTTTTAACGTTTGTTTCCATTCCGTTAACAATATCAATTATTTTATCTACATTAAGTGAATCAGAATAAATATCATATGTTACTCCGTTATTTACATATTTAATTTTTGATCCGTCTTTTATTGCTATTCCACTAATTGTTTCAATCAAATCACCAGAAACTTCAATTATTTTCATTGTGTCATATTTTTCAGAGATTTGTTGAACAATAGTGAAATTATCTGTACCTGTATAACTTAAGATATAGACGCTTTGACCGTTAATTGTTGCTAAAGTCTTTTCACTTAACTCTGCACTATATTTTGCATTTGTCGGCAAAAGTGGTAAATCTGAGAATTCTAATCCAACATTTTCTGTCGAAAGGTTTTCACGGGCCTTAACCATATTAGCCTCGACATCAAAATAGTTATCGGCAAATGTAGGATTCATATCTACTTCAGTAAATGTTACTTTACCAACAGTTTCATTTGACGAATTAAGAATATCAACCATTACTGGTTTCATGTCTTTAGTAAATTTAATCTCTTGTTTAGCCCAACTTGGAGAATTTGGATATTTACTAATAGCACTGACTAAAAATCCATCATCAACTTTTTTAATTTCATGTTCACCATTAAATACATCAATTAAAGAATGATATAAATATGGTTTTGGATTATTTAATGGCCAATCGCCTTTGAACTTATATACTTGGTTTAGCATTGGGGTTAAAACAAATACGCCATCAGGATTTTTAAGCATTATTTGCTCTTGATTTATGTTTTTGTCTAATAACGAAACTCTAAACAAATCGTTGTCATTATCTTTCTTATAATCTGTAGTAACGAAGTAATTTCTCGTTTCTTCGTTATTTGATAATTCCATATTTGCTTCAATATGGTACGCAACTAAATTCTTTCTAACATCCTTTACTTTACCTGAAACATCATCTTTAGAGAAGAATAACTTCCATCCTGCTAAACAAATTACTCCTAAAATAATTACTCCTAATAAAATTTTCTTTATCATAGTCCACCTCATCACACCAAAACATATGATTTAAATTTCATTATTATGAATAAGTTTTTTATACTTTCACATAATATTTGTAGTGGAGGAAGAATTGTGAATATAATTCAAAAGATTGCGTTGCCATTTACTATCATCGGAGCCTTAAACTGGGGACTAGTCGCTTTGTTTAATTTCAATTTAGTTACATGGATTACACAAGGATTTAACATTTGGGCAAAAATAATCTATGTATTCATCGCTGTATGCGCACTTATCAATATCATGATATTCTTTGTTGATTTGCGCAGAGAAGAAAAAATTGAATAAAAAAAGTTAGGTAGATAAGCTTAATAATTACTTTGCTTATCATATACCTAACTTTTTTATTCGTTTTCGTTTGTAATAGATAGTTCGTGAATAGTTTTTACTAACTTATCTAAGTTTTCTTCATCTAGAGGAGATACTTGAGCATCTTCTTCAGTTTTTTCTATTACTTTACACAAGTTCTTTTTCTTAACTAAGAAAGAATATTTGTGATCAAAGTTTTCCAATTCATCAGATAATATTACTGAGTCATTCAAACAGACAACGGAAATTAACATTGGTGTCTTTGACTCGTTCCAACCTAAAAACTTTGCTAATCTAATTGTTCTTTCTTCGTTATATAACACTAGGTTTCTTATAGCCTTTTTCTTGTTCTTCTTAAAATAATTAAACCAAGTATTATCTTCAGTTCTTCCTGATACACCGATAGGAATATATCTATCAACGATAACATATATATACTTATTTGCACATAAAAGGTGATCGACATGCAAAGTTATTTCATCGTCGATTTTGATAACAAGATTATTTAACAAATAATAATCCTTATTTAAAGCTAACTTGTAGAGTTTCTTTCCTACAAGTTCTTTATATTTTTTCTTATCTAAATATCTTTTTATTGGATAATAGAGAATTAAAAATATACCAAGAAGAATTATTAATACTAAAAAGACTATAAAAAGAGCAATCATTTTTTAAATTAATTCAAGTGCAACTTCCATCATGTGGGTGAAAGAATTTTGTCTTTCTTCTGCTGTTGTTTCTTGATGTGTAATAAAACTATCAGATACTGTAAGAATACATAAAGCTTTTTTACCTAAATAGGCAGCGTTACAATATAAAGCATAAGATTCCATTTCAACGGCTAAGCAACCAAGTTGAGCCCACTTTTTCCAAACTTCTGGTTGATCGTTATAGAAAATATCTGATGAAAGAATATTTCCAACGTGAACTGGATAGCCTTTTTCTTTAGCTACTTGATATGCTTTTGATGCGAGTTCAAAATCAGCAATAGCTGAATATGTTCCACCTGGGATATTATATTGTGAAGCCCAGTTAGAATTTGTGCATGCACCTTGAGCGATGACTAAATCGAATAAATTACATTGCGGAGCATAAGCACCTGCACTACCAATTCTAATAATTTGTTCAACTCCATATTGGCTATAAAGTTCATATGAATAAATACCGATTGAAGGCATACCCATACCAGAACCCATAACAGAAACTTCTTTGCCTTTATAAGTTCCTGTATATCCAAACATATTTCTGACACCATTAACTTGACGAACGTTTTCTAAGTAATGTTCAGCGATGAATTTAGCTCTGAGTGGATCTCCTGGCATTAATACTGTTTTTGCAAAATCACCATTTTTTGCTTGATTGTGTGGTGTTGACATTAATAATTTCCTCCTTAAATGTACATAAAGATTATACTACAAAACAATTTAAAAAAACTACATTCAATTAGACTATTAAAAATGCTGCCATAGCTTTTAGCTATTAGCAGCAATATCATTTTTTAAATTTACTTACTTTACTTAATCTACTTAGTGATGACTTATCATATTTTAATTTTAAATTTTTATCTTGTTGATATCTATTTATTCCTTCTTCAATCATAATATCAGCAATTTCATATTTACTGATACCAACACTTTCAAACAAATTAAATGATAGAGAACCTGGAATAATATTTATTTCATTTAAATAAAGTTTCTTCTCTTCTTTAGAATACATGAAATCAAATCTAACTGGTCCAACCAAATTAAGCTCTTCATATGCTTTAGAAGCAATAATAATAATGTTGCTTCTAATATTGTCCGTCATGTATTTTTCTCTTACAGAAGCACTATCAATATATTTTTCTTCAAAAGATAACACTTTATCTTCGTCGTTTACTTCAACTATATCTGATAAGATAAGTGAATTGTTCTTTTTTATAACTGCAATGTTGTATTCAATTAATCCTTCACACCATTTTTCAACAATAGCTTCACTATCATATTTGAACGCTTCATCTAACGCTTCAATTAATTCAGTTTCACTTTCAACTTTATTTATGGCAATCGATGAGCCTAAACAACAAGGCTTAACAATTACTGGATACTTGAATGATTGTTTTAAAAATGAATTATCGTTTTCGTATTTATCTTTTCTTATGACATAATATCTCATAGTTGGATACTTCATTTTTACAGCCCATTTTTTAAATAAATTTTTGTTTTGTACTAACGATGAAACATATAAGCTATTTCCTATACACGGAATGTCTAAAGTATCAAAGAACGCTTTTATTGATCCATCTTCCGTTCCTTTGCCATGAACAATTGGAACTACTATGTCAAACTTATATTTCTTTAAGCCACATTTAAAAAAGTTATCATTTTTATTTCTTTCAAACGTGCCTTTCTTAAATTTCTTATACTGGCAAAAAGAACTTACGTCACATTCACCATCATATTTATAAAATGATCCATCCTTATCTCCATAAATAAAAATAAAATCTCTTCTATTAAGCTTTAATACTTTAGCTAAGCTTAAAGCTGATACAACTGAGATGTCACTTTCTAGTGATTTTCCACCACAAAAAATTGCAATATTATACATTATTATCCCCCATATAATAAATGTATAAACACTAATAAAAAGAACTAAATTAAATTATATTTGTCACCGATTGGTAGCACTAAAATCACGTCAAAATTGCTGCACATGTTTAAAACTTTATCAAATTTTGATTCTTTAATAACATTTTTAATATTTCCACCATTAGATAAATAACCATTTAACATATCTCCAGAAAAATCGTTATTCATAATGAATATCGAATCTAACTTAGCTAATATCTCACCGAATTTTGTTAAATAAACTTTTTTGTCTTTACCTAGTTCAACTAATCCTGCAGTGATACAACACTTCTTTCCTTGCAGTTTTAAAGCGTAATCAATTGATTCTTTAGCTGAATTAAAGTTTATGTTATAACTATCATCTATCCAAATTTTATTACCTTTTTTGATAATCTTTTTTCTTCTAGATATTTCTTCTAGTCTTTCAAATTTTGGAATAAGAGTTTTCTTATTAACTCCAATAGTTTTAGCAATTTCATATGCGCAATAAGCATTTAAAACCGATGAGTCAAAATGTAATCTTGTCTTTATACTTATTTCGTCAAAATTAACTATAGCTGGTTCACCGTTTTTACTAATAATTTTATAGTCGTTCGATGAGAAACTAACTGTTTTTAATCCGTTGAATTTCTTTGAATAACTCACGCTATCTGAGTTATAAAAAATCGTGCCATCTTTTTTTAATAGATATGCGATGTCTGTCTTAACTTTATAGACATTTTCAATGCTTTTTAGTGTTAAAAGATGTTGTGGACCAACTGATGTAATAACAGCATAATCTAAGTTTAAAAGCCTTTTATATTTTTTCATTCCATTTAATTTATCAACACCTATTTCTACTACTAAATACTCGTCAAAAGGTGTTAAACAATTATTGATAAACTTAGTTAAACCCATTAATGTATTAACATTTCCAGGTGACACTAATACGCATTTATTACTTAAAAACTCTGCTAAGAAGTTCTTAACTGTTGTCTTTCCATAACTACCTGTAATGCCTATTATTTTTAAATTATTAGCTTGTTTAATTTTATTTCTTGCTTTCTTTAAATAATACGTTCTAATAATTTCTTCAATAGGATAATTAATGTAATAAGATAAGATTACTGATGAAACTATAAGTACCTCTGGAACTAAAAACACATATCCAATTTCACTTTTTATAGTCAAAGATAATACAGTTAAACATGTTACTATAAAATCACTTATCAAATTTTGAAACAAGAATCTTCTAGTAACTTTAATAAAGCTTTTAGGAATAATTAATAATGAAAGAACAGTATTTAAAATAGCAAATATTAAACCGTATACGTAACCCAATGCAATGGTAAATGCTATAGAAAGTATCAATAAAGATATTTTAGATATATATATCAATAAATATTTTTTTATATTTGTTTTTATACTCAAATATAACCTATATAAATCATAATAACCTTTAACAAAAATAACGCTATAAAAGTATATTAACGGAATTAAGCATGTACTAACAATTAATATTTCAATAACTTGAATCATGTTTTATAAGCCTTTCTAAGAGTAATTCTATTGTTTCTTTATCTTTAAAAAGTTGATAGTGTGTTCCATTAAATATGTATAGTTCTTTATTTTTTAAATACTTTGAATTATTTTTTAAATCGTAACAACTTACACTTTTGTCTTCTTTATATCCAACAATAATTATTTGATTATTTATTTGTTTTAATTCATTTTTAGATACAAAAACATCCTTAACGTTAATAAGCGTTTTTCGCATAAAGTAATCAGAGTTTTTATAATCGCTGCTTTCTAAAAAAGAAAAACGTATGTTTAGTTTTTTTGAAACTTTATAAATAAATATTTTTAACTTTACCTTTAACTTATATAAAAAATTATGATCAAACGAGGAAGGAGCTATTAAAAGTAATTTAACATTATTAAAAAGCGATACACTTTTTAAAGCCACTTTACCACCAAAAGAATATCCAACAATAATATCTGGAATAAAATCATTCTCTTTTAAGCTATTAATAAGATTGTACTCATAATCTTTATACGTATAAGGATAATGTAATTTGGTTTCAAAGCCTTCAAAAGCATAATAGGCAACTTCCCCATATTTTTTAAAAGATCTAATTAATTCTTCATATATCTCTTTTTTAGTATTCCAACCAGGTAAAAATAGTATCTTTATTTTCTTATCGGATGGAAATATAGTTAATCTATCGTTATTATTCATATTATAGGGTATGCACATTAAAGCTTAACTTGACACTTTTAAAGTAATAATCCATACTAACAATATCTCTAGGAGCAATTATGATTACACACTTAACAAATACATTAAACGCTAACCAAATTATTTTAATAATAATATGTGCTTGTCTTTTAATTGGAATAATCATTTTCTTCTTATCAGGTATCACTGTTATAGGAGATAAAAAAGCTATTATCACTGAAAAAGCTGGTAAAAAAAGTCGTGAATTACATAAAGGGTTTCACTATTTAGTTCCATTAGTTGAGATTAAAGTAGGCGAATACAACTTAGATATTCAAACTGCAAAAGCTAACTTTACTTCTTTTTCTATAGTTTTAAAATATAAAATCGTTGATCCAAGTAAATACCATTATGTTGGACACGATTACACTATAAAGCTATCAGCTCTATTAGCTGACGTTAAATCAAACGAAGAAATAACTGAAATCATCTCTAATATTTCTAACCAATATGGTGTCGAACCAATAAACGTTGAAATTACTCAACTGTAACTGATTTAGCTAAGTTTTTAGGTTTATCAATATTTAACTTACGGTTTAGAGCAACATAATAACTTAAATATTGAGCAAACATGATCAACACTAATCCAGATAAGTCACTATGATAATCAACAATAAATCCGTCATATTTACTTTCTATACCTGTTGTCGATAAAATCATAATTTTCCCAAATCTAGCATTAATTTCAGATATATTACTATCGATAATATCGTTAAACTTCTTATCAGTAATCATGAATATAGTGAGAAAGTTTTTATCTATTAAAGCTATCGGTCCGTGTTTTAATTCGCCAGCATATGTAGCTTCAGAGTGTATATAACTTACTTCTTTAAGTTTTAAACTAGCTTCTAAAGCTAATTTATAATCAAAGCCACGACCTACAAAGTACGCATTTTTTACTTTGGATATTTTCTTAGCACACTCATAAATATAATCTTTATTAGCTGAAACCTTTTTTAAATTTTCAACTAATTCTTTTATGCTATCCTTATATTCCTTATTATTTAAAATCTGATAGAGAATATATAAAGCAACTACTTCATTTAAATAAACTTTAGTTGATGCAACCGCAATTTCAGGTTGAGCATGTAGATTCAAATAAAAATCAGACAATCTTTCAATTGTTGTGTTTTCTTTATTTATTAAAGAGATAATTTTATTGTTTTGACCACTTCTTATTTTTTCAATTGCTTTTATCAAATCAAATGTTTCACCTGATTGACTTAGAAGAACAAAAGTGTAATTATCATATTCCTTATCATCATATACAAACTCACTAGCTATCATATTTGTAGCTTTAAACCACTTTTTTGCATACAAACCAGCATGATAACTAGTTCCAGAACCTAGAATCATTATTTTTTCATTTCTTAAACACTCTAATAGTTCGCTTGATACTTCTTTTTCTATTTTGTTTGATAAATCTAATAACCTATCAGGTTCTTCATCAATTTCTTTTAACATGTAATAGTCATAATTACCTAAAGATATATTTCCATTACTATCATCTAATTTTACAAATTTTAATTTGATCTTTTTATTGTCTTTAAAAACATTAATTTTATTTTTATTAATTATTCCATATGTTTTATCTTCTAAATAACACACTTTATTTGCATAGCCAATAAGAGGTAAAGAATCGCTTGCTAAAAACACCTCATCATCTGACTCTCCTATTAATAAAGGCGAACCTTTCTTTATAAAAAATAATTTCTTATTATCATAAATTAAAGCAGACATTTGTCCTTTTAAATTATCATATAAATACTTTAAGGCATCATATTCACTCATTTTCTTTTTGTATAGACAAAAGCTAAATAAATTAGAAATACACTCAGTATCAGTATCAGAGACAAATTTAATTCCACTATCAATTAAACTTGCTTTTATTTCTTTATAGTTAGAAATAATGCCGTTATGAACGACAAATACTTTTTGATCATAGGAGGATTGAGGATGGGCGTTATTAATTGATACTCCACCATGAGTAGCCCACCTAGTGTGTCCAATTGCTATACCTTCATCAAAATGTGGGGTAATATCTTTAAGTTTTTTTACTCTTTCTATCGTTCTAATTAAATTTGATTTATTGTCTTTGTCTAGATAATAAATACCTGCGCTATCATAGCCTCTATACTCTAATTTTTCTAAACCTCCAATGATAAATTCTCTAGCTTTTTTTGACCACGATGTTCCTACTATTCCACACATATTTTTCCTTTAACCTTTCAATTTCTTCGTTAATTTCAATATACATTTCTTTTAATTCTTTTTCGTCTAACGACTGAATTAATACTCTTATTTTAGACTCTGTACCAGAAGCTCTATAAACAAATTTATTCTCATTTAAGCCATCATATTTTTGAGCTATTTTTTCAAAATTACTATTCTTTATGACTTCTTTAGCATTATCAGTTATTATTTCTATTTCATATTTTTTAGAAGCTTTTATTTGTTTTGCAACTCTATAAAATTCTTCTTTATTTTTCTTAAATATACTTGCTAATAAAAGAGCATTATATAGACCATCTCCTGAATTCATATAGTCTTTTAAAATAATGTGTCCTGATTTCTCAGCACCTATTTTACATCCACTATTATTCATTAATTCATAGACATTTTTATCTCCAACATCAGAGATGCTAATATTTATACCGCTTTGTTTTAAATAGTTTATGATAGCTATATCACTCATTTTTGTTAATATTAATCCACTATTATTTCTTAGTAGTTTTACTAGTAACAAAGCTTCTATATCACCATCAATTATAGAGCCATCAGGCAAAAAAGAAATAACTCTATCTCCATCACCATCAAATGAAAAACCAATATCAAACGGTAATAAATAATTTAGTTTTTCTTTAATTAAATATTCAATATTTGTCGATCCTGATTTATAGTTTATATTTTGTCCATTTGGTTTATTATTGATTGCTTTAACTTTGGCGTTAAACAATTTAAATACTTTAGAAGCATAGTTAGATAAAGAGCCATTAGCTTCATCTAAAACAACAGTAAGTGAATCTAAATTTATATTTTGTTTTTTTAAATAATTAATATATTTCTTTTTTATATTTTTCTTTATAAATAACTTTCCAATTTTCTTGCTATATGAAATATTTTCCGTTAATTCTTGTTCTATTGACTGACACTCTTCATCGCTTAATTTTAATCCATTCTTTTTAAATACTTTTAATCCATTATCGCTATAAATGTTATGAGATGCAGTTATAACTAAAGCGTATGAATAGTTTAAATATGTCGTAGCAAAGGCTGAAATTGGTGTAGCTGCCACTTTTATATAGTCGACACCTTTACCGCTAGCAAGACAACCAGAAATAGCGCTTAGTGCTAATTCATCACCGCTTTCTCTAGTATCTTTAGAGACTAATAATCTTTCACCTTCAGGTATTCTTTTACCTAAAACATATCCTAATCTAAAAGCAATTTCCGGAGTCAATTCTTCATTTGCTTTTCCACGAATACCATCTGTACCAAATTTATATTTTTCCATTTTATTTACACATGATAAATATATGTCATAAAACCTTTTTTGTTGACAAAACTCATAGCGACAAACTTTATAAATAACTTGCTTTATGGCTATTATAGTTAATGCCATAATTTGCACATATCAAAGGAGAGAAGCTATGACTGAATGGGAAAAAGCTCAAAATTGATTTCTATACGATGCTAATTATGATGAAGAAATCGTTGAGGCTAGAAAACGTTGTGCTGATCTATGTTATGAATTTAATAATTGCAGGCCTTCAGATATTGATAAACAAAAAGAATTACTAAATGCTATTTTTGGTAGTATCAAAGAAAACCCAGTTATCACAGCCCCTTTTTACTGTGACTATGGATTTAATATCTTTATTGGTAAGAATTTCTATACAAATCACAATGTCACAATATTAGATGGTGCTAAAGTAACAATCGGTGATAATGTTTTTATTGCTCCTAACTGTGTTTTATCAACAGCAGGACACGCCATAGATAGCGAGCAACGTATTAGTGGATTAGAAATCGCTCTACCTATTACAATAGGCGATAACGTTTGGATTGGTGCTAACGTTTCTGTCTTACCTGGAGTAACTATTGGCAGTAATACTATTATTGGAGCTGGTAGTGTCGTTAATAAAAATATTCCTAATGGAGTAATTGCTGTAGGTAATCCATGCAAAGTAATTAGAAATATAACTGATGCGGATAAGAAAAAATATCCGATTTTTAAAAATTAAAGCACTAAAAAAGGTACAAACTTTATGTTCGTACCTTTTTCAATACACTTTTTTATCTATTAATCTTCATCATCGATAGAATCAAGCATTCCTCTAAAGATGTTAGGGAATTCATCAAGCTTAACTTGTTCAATAATTCCTTTATATGCTATTGAGACTCTGCCAGTTTCTTCGCTGACTACTACTGTTATCGCATCGGTAACTTCAGAGATACCGATTGCAGCTCTATGTCTAGCACCATATTTACCAGTTAAAGCTTTAGTTGTTGGTGTGTAATAAACAGAAGCACAGACAATTGTGTTGCCTTTAATAATGACTGCACCATCGTGTAATCTTGTTCCTTCATAGAAAATTGTTTCGAGAAGTTCTGGAGTTACAGGAGCGTTAATCATAGTTCCTGACTTATAGTAATCTGTTAATGGTGTATGAGTTTCAAATGTCATTAATGCACCAGTCTTAGTTTTAGAAAGATTGCTAACGGCATCTGTAATTACTTTAAGCAATGCTTCTTTATCATATTTTTGATTTTCAGTTTTCTTCTTATTCTTTAGTGTGCTAATAAGAAGTGGTCTAATATCACCAATATTAACAAAGCAGACAAGAATTAACATAATCATTAAGACCCACCAAATTATGCCAGCTACCATATTTAAATCAAAAATGTATGTTAATATGTAAAGGAGGAAACCTCCACCAAATATAATTAGTACTCTTTTTTGCCTAAATTTATAATACACAAGCCCACAAAGACCTATGAGTAAAAACAGTGAAATAACAAAGTCGGCAACAAACAAAGCGCTATGGAAATCTTTCATTAAAAAATGCATCTAGCGGTACCTCCTTATCACGTTAATATTTTAGCAATAATTAATAGCGTTAAGCAATAATTTTATTTTCTTTTTTAATTAAAATATATGTTTTTATTTCCTTTTTTGTTAACTATTTGCTTATTAATTAAATTAAAGCGTTAAATTTGCAAATTTATTTCATATTTTAATTTGTTTTTATTTTTTATTATTTTTTAATCGTTTGTAAAATGTGTACGCATTAAATAGATATAAAGAATAAACATATGTTAATATTTAAAAGCAAGGTCAAAAAAATGGAAGAAGAATACGAATTATTTTTACAAGAAATTATAGAAAAAGAATCATACCAACAGTTAAAAAATTTTATCCATCATGGAAAAGTATCGACTTATGAGCACTCTATAACAGTCGCTAGATTATGTTACGAATACGCTAAAAAGAAAAAGCTTGATATTGATTATAAGTCTCTTATTAGAGCAGCCTTATTACACGACTACTATCTTTACGATTGGCACGATAAAGGTAAGTGGCATAAGCCCCATGGCTATAAGCACCCTAAAATAGCCTTACAAAACGCTATCAAAGATTATCCTGATATAAACGAAATTGAAAAAGATGCTATTTTAAGACACATGTTTCCATTAACGCTAATACCACCTAAGTACAAAGAAGGTTGGATTTTACAAAAGTGCGATAAAAAAGCGACTTTAAACGATTATAAAAAGAAGAAAGAGAACAAATGACACAAATATTCTTATGTAGTAAAATATATTTGTGAATCAGTAAAGGAGAGCTATATGAATATTTTATTAGTTAATGACGATGGATATAAATGCGAAGGAATTAATATTCTTTTTAATAAACTTCAAAAATATGGAAATGTCATTATGGTAGCACCAAAAGAATTCATGTCAGCTAAATCTTGCTCTTTGACACTTAAAAGCTCTCTTGAATTTAAAGAGTTTGATAAAAATAAATATTATTTATCAGGCTTTCCAGCTGACTGTGTTTCTTTTGCTTTTTGGTACTTTAAAGATATTAAGTTTGATTTAGTCGTCTCTGGATGTAATGACGGACCAAATATTTCTTATGATACTTTATATTCCGGAACTATAGGTGCTTGCTTACAAGCTTCTAAGCAAGGCTATAAAGCAATAGCCTTTTCTTGCCCTCACAACTTTGAAATACTTGAAAATAACTTTGATAAAGTTATGCAATATATCTTAGATAAAAATTTATTAAGTGCAGAGTATTTCTTAAACGTAAACTTTCCACGTGGAGAAACAGTTAACGATATAAAAATGGCTACTCTTTACTATCGAAATGACTATAACTACTTTGATATAGACGAAGAAGGAAGATACATAGCTAAAAGATACGAAGAAAAAGATATTACTGATGAAGAATCAGATTGCTATTTAATTGACCATCATATCGTTTCAATCCAACCTTTAAGCAATTCTTACTTTAATCAAGAAGTTTATAACAAATTAAAATAAGCACAATAAAACCCTATAAGTTTAAGCTCATAAAGCTTATCTTATAGGGTATTTTTATTTGATTAGAGTTCTTTCTTCCAAAGTCCATGTAAGTTGCATAGTTCATATGCAGCAATTACTTTTTCATCTTCAATAGTGAAAGTAGCTTTTGGTTCTTGACCAGGTTTTAACTCTATTTTAAAGAAGCCACGATCTGTTTCAAGAATTATCCACTCAATATAGTGAACGTCTAACATTGGATGTAAAACACTACCAACTGTAACAGTAACTTTATTATCGTTTATTTCAACAACTGGTACGTGTTTTTCAACTGCAGCATCTGTTGTATTAGGTATAACTTCAATTAAACTAGGATCATTAACGGATGATTCATCCATTGGAATAACTTTTCCATTTAAATTTCTATAAAATTTCAACATATAAGGTTCTCCTTTTCTTACCCTAATGTTAACAAATTTATAAATATTTATTCAAATATAATGCTTAGTAATTTAATTTAAGTTCTTTCTTATAGATATCTAATAAATTTTTAAACCTAGCATAGTGAACAACTTCTCTTTGTCTTAAGAAGAGTAATGGTTCTATTACATCTTGATCAGAGGCTAAATCTATTAAGTGTTCATAAGTAGATCTAGCTTTTTCTTCAGCAGCTAAATCTTCTGTTAAGTCAGTTATAAAATCACCTGAACTTGATAAGCTAGCAGCAGTGAAAGGATTGCCGTTTGCATCGCACGGATATAAACCAACACCGTGATCGACATAGTATGGTGCTAAACCAGCATCTTCTAGTTCTTTTAAACTTGCACCTTTAGTTAACTGATAAACAATAGTGCAAACCATTTCTTCATGGCCTATTTCTTCAGTACCTATTTCAGTTAGTAAAGTTCGGCCACGTTCATCTGGCATAGTGTATCTTTGAGCTAAATATCTTGTCGAAGCCCCCATTTCACCATGTGGGCCACCATATTGAGCTATGATAAACTTAGCCATCTTTAAGTCTTTTCTTTTTATATCGATAGGATATTGTAATCTTTTCTCATATTTATACATAACTAATCTCCTAACCAAGCAGATGGTTTTGTAACATAATCCATATATCCATCCTTGTACTTGCCTTCAGCTTGAGTAAGTGGTCCATATTTATCTATATATTCTTTCTTTTTATCACTAGCTAATTTAGAATACTTTTCAAATTCTAAAGCAGCTTCTTTATCGTTTGGATATATATCTAAATATAAACCTAAATCGTGTGCTACTATATCATAAGCCATAAGTTCTAACATATTTTTTTCTTTTTCAGTTTTAGGTGTAGCTACTCCTGGTTTATAGTTTTTATATCCTCTATATTCGTTTTTAAAAGAGTTACCTAACATTAAAGCGTCGATAGGGGCAAATAAAAACGATTTTTGAGTCTTATTAATATCTTCTTCTTTTTTTCTCTCCTCACTATAGTCCGGAGTAGAAATAATAAAATATAACGGGTTTGAATTAAACATATTTTTCTCCTTAAACCTATGTTATTCGACTGCAAATAGGAAAGTATATTTAATACGCCTATATATAACTTTTCTTTTATCTTTATTTATTGATTTTTACTATTGTCTAAAGTAAAATTATGATACTGCCGACATAGCTCAGATGGTAGAGCAACTGATTCGTAATCAGTAGGTCGAGAGTTCGATTCTCCCTGTCGGCACCAGTGTAGAATTTTATTAGTCCAGTGTTGAAATACTGGGCTTTTTTGATGCAGTAATTGTAAAGCTACATTTAAAAAGCGTTATGTAAGCGTCAAAGATATCCATATATAGTTCGAACGTGTTCGAATTATTAGTTTAGTTTAATTTTCCAAGGCAAAAGATTTTCTAATTCTTCTTTTGTTGAATTTGATTGTATATTATTTATTACTTTTCTATATATTTTTTATAATCTAATCCATTCACTATTGCCGTTTGGATTATTGGAAATATTATTTTTGGTGTTCACTTTGATAATATTATAGAATTTTATTAGTTCTATAGACTGTTAGTATACTTCGTTTAGAGGTTTTATTAATAACTTTTGTTTTGCCTTAATATGATTTAAATCAATAGTGATAAAATAACATTGTTCAATAGAATTTAAAATTTGTGACTTTTCGACTAGTTTTTGATAAAAAATAGTCTATATATAGATAAAAAGTTAGAAAAATGTTAAAATTTTTACAAGAATTAAAAATATGGATGAGGAATATTTATGGCTTATAAAGAGGCAGTCAAAAAATTAAAACTTAAAATGTTAATGACGCAATGACGCAAGAGAAGTTTGCAAAACTTCTAGACTTTCTTTTGCAACTATAAATAGGTGGAAAACTGGTAAATACATCGACTATTAAAGCAAGAAGAAAATTACAACCACGCTTGTATTTAATCATATAATGTTTAGAATTTTTCTCATGACATTTATGAGAAGCCATGTTTTAGGTTATAAAGTATTTGTTTCATACATTAATGAAGAAAAAGAAACTTAGAAGTGATTGGATATATTAAAAGATAAATTTACTAAGGATTGATTCATCTATAATTGTAGTAAAGCTTAATTCTAATATTAGAACTGAATGAAAAACGGATTAACCATTAAAGATTTAGAAAAATAATTATTATTAATAAAGTATATTGGAGGAAGATTACATGAACATAAAAATCGAAAATTATAATGGCATAAAATCATTAAACTATGACTTAGAAGAAGGTAAAATAAACTTTCTTTTTGGAATTTCTGGTTCTGGAAAGAGTAGCATAGCAAGTGCTTTGATTGATAATGAACTAGATTCTCACGTGACCGTTGGCAAGACCATTAATGATTTACGTGTTAAAGTTGATGACAAAGATGTAAGTTATGATAAATTTAAAATGTTTAACTTAGATTATATGGAGAATATTTTGATTAATAAACAAAATGATTATGATATTTACACTATTTTATTTGGAGATGGCGGTCAGATAGCTTCTTGCAAGGCAAATTATGAAACAGCAATATCTGATTTAGTTGCTGTAAAGAATGATTTAGTGAACGCTATTAATTATATATCTACTTTAGTAAAAGAACTTAAGCTTAACACTATTTCGAATAATACACATTTTGGAGCAAAGAGCTTGAATGTCATAATGGAAAAGAATGTGGCCAAAATTCCAAATTATAGGAATGCAATTACATATAATTCTGCCCAATTAAAATGGATGAAAGATGGCACAAATATGCCTTCATATGCAAATGAAGTATGTCCATTCTGCTCTAGGAAAATGACAAAAAATAGGATTGATAAAATTGATAAATTGATTATATTTGATTCTAAATCATATGAAAAAATTAATGCTCAAAGTGAAATATTTACTTTACTTGGATTAAATGCTCCAGATTGGAAAAAGAAAAGAGAAGTAAAAGAATTTAATAAGAAATTGTTAAAGTATTATATTATTAAACCCGAATTAGAAAAGTTTAATTCATACATTGATATCGCATCTTCTATGGAAATACAAAATATTAACATTGTTGTAGAAAAGCCTTCAAAACAACTTAATGAATTATATCCTAATATTGCATCTGCAGTAACCACATTTAATGGTAAAATTTTAAATGTTAAGCAGGCTTTAGGAAAATTAAAAGCAGAAACACAAAAAGTAATAAATAAAAATTCTGAAATAATAAATGAAAAGATGGATTTGCTTGGTATACCATATAAATTTATTAAGCAAAATATTGATGAAGAAAACAATAGAGCAGAATATAATATTTGCCATATTTTGGATACTAATAAAGATACAGATAGAGTTCGTAACCTTTCTTTTGGCAAAAAAAACTTAATTGGATTATTACTATTTCTTCTAGCTAATGATGATTGTCCAGGCTTAATAATAGATGATCCGGCAAGTTCTTTTGATGAATACAGAAGAAAAGTAATATTTGATATGATTTATGATTTTCATAAAAATAGTACAGTATTAGTTCTATCACACGACCATGTATTTGCAAAATACGCTGTATTTCATCGATTTGATGCATCAGAATTGGTTAGACAAAAGAAGTCAATTTCCGAATTAAAGCGAAAATTTTTAAATGATACAGGCAAAATTAATTTTATGGAATCATATGATGATTCTATTATTAAAGATATCAAATTAGATGATTTTGGTAATTTGTCGGATTTTGTATCAAACAGATTAAGCACTCTTCCTAAAGAAATAAATTACCAAACAGCAATAAATTTAAGAATTTTATTTGAATTAAGGAAGAAGAAAAATCAACTAGTTTATGCCTATCTTTCAGCTATTATTCATAAAGTTGATTATGCTATTATTCAAGCTGAAATTGCGAATAAAGGAAAATGTGAAAAAGATTTGGTAAATATTATTAATAATGAAACTGGCTTTTCATATAGCTTACTCGCTAATGATTATTTATCAAAAATTAACGAGTTTAATTATTTAGATTTTGAAAAAATCGTTAAGTGTCGTGAATTATTAAATTCGCGAAGTAAGAAGGATAAAGTGTTAAAGGATGAATTGAGTAATATCATTCATATGAATTCAGCACATGCAATTTGTTTAAACCCTTATATCTTTAATTATTTTTCAAAATATGTAAAAAAATATATTGATAACAATTAGATAATTTATAGGTGTATATAGTAAATAAAAGTATTAAATTTTGTGTGCTAAGACCATACACGATTATAAGTAATGGTATTAAATTGTATTAAAACTGTTTCATTTAGAAATTAAAAAATTATTAGTTTTATGCAGTAAAATGTTTTGAACTTTTTTACGATTGTTCAATTCTTATTGTCTGTTTAAACTTCCGAACTTAGATACATAAAATTTTTCATTTTCTAATTTATGTAATCTTTAAATTTTATATGTCAATAATTAAATGATTATCCTAACAAATGAGCGATTATATAAACTATTAATTTGCTTTTTCAACTTCAAGCCAAAATTTATGAGAATAGAACTTTTAACCGGAAGAATCAAATACAGAAGATTAGTAGAAATGTTTTTAAGATTCTTTGTAAAAGGATTAACACATCTGCATCTTTAAATATTATATTATTGTGTATTATGCATAGATAATAATTTTCTATAAAAGCAACCAATAGAAGAATTGCAATAACGATATGGATAGCAAGCTCAAGCAAACTTTAAGTGGAGTGTGAACAATATGAATGAAAGTACATCACAAAATGCGCATTAATATTGAGAATGTCGATGACTATAACTAAATAACAAATAAGTTGATTTTATTCACCTGTGTAAGGATTTCTATAACAAAAAGTACGAATAAACACCGATACGAAAAATTATTACTTTATTCCTAATGGAATATGGTTAAAAAAGATTTTATAATATTATTACTTAAAAAGACGGAGGAATTTATATGCTATCAGAAGTTCAATATATATTTTTGACAGAATTCATGGAAAAGCAAAAGAATTTAAAAATCAGGATGATACTTTCAAACATTTAAATAGAGAAAAAATGGATGTAGAAACATTAAAAGATTTATTTGCTTTACACCCAGAATTATTTCCAGCGGAACCGTATAACGAAAAAAATCCATGTGACAAGCTAGATGGATACATGCTCATTGAATTCATAAAAGAATACATTGAAAAAGTAGGTCTTGATGAGTGCATTGAATACTTCGAGCCCTACTATTTTGGAATTTCAGCAAATGGATTAGAAAAACTTTCTGAATATAAAAGAAACGTTTCAGCATTAGAAATTGCTCGTAAAGCAAATTCAATTTCTCTTGAGTCCAACGGAATATCAAAAGAAGCAAATGAAAAAAGCAAAAGTGCAAATAAAGTTGCCATAATAGCCGTAGTATTTTCTATACTCGCTACACTTACCGGACTTGTTACATTGACATTAGAAATTATTAAATTTGTTTTAGAAAAATAATCTCTAACTAGTATCAATATAAATCTATCATCAAGGTACGACAAAGAAAAATTCTTTAAGGTAGCAATATTAGACAAAAATCACAAACAAGAGCAAGGAATAAAGCTTCAATTTTTTCTCAAAAGTATAAAGTAAAATGAATGTACAACCGATTTGTGAGATAAAAGATTCAACACTAACGTTTTCTAAATTTAACCTTTTAGCTTCTGCTTTAAAGTGAGCAATATGGTCATCATAAATTTTCTTTAATTCAGAGAATTTACCAATTTTTTAACATTTTTTGAAGTAATTTTTTTCCTTATTTCACACAATATAAATATTAAAAATTTGACAAAAATAAACATCCTTATACGTAATATAAGAATGCCTTGTTTTTCTCATTTTTCTTACTTCAAAGTGTCAAACTTCCGAATGATGTCTTTTCTTTTTTGTAGGAAAAACCATCAAAAGATATATAAAATCCAACTTTTTATTTGATAAAAAATAGATAAAATTATAGATAAAAAAGACATAATATGCTATTATTTGAAATAATATGGTAGATATTAATAATTATGGAATTTAAAGACAAAATTTTATATGTAAGAGCAAAACTTAATATTTCACAAATGGAACTGGCTAATAAGCTTAATGTTTCTTTTTCAACTATAAATAGATGGGAAACTGGTAAAGTTATGCCAACAAGGAAATCTAAATTAACATTAGACATATTTTGCAAAGATAACAATATAATCATCGATGAAAGCGAGGGCAAATAATATGGATAAGAAAGTTATAGAATTATTTGCCGGTGTCGGTGGATTTAGAGTGGGTTTAAATCATATTAAGAAAATTGATAAAAATGGCAAAGCAATCGAAAATGGAAACTTTGAATTTGTATGGGCAAATCAATGGGAACCATCAACAAAAACTCAACATGCTTTTGATTGTTATAATTTGAGATTTGATTGCTCATCAAGTGAAAATAGTAATTCAAATATCTCTTTAGTAAACAAAAAAGATATTCCAGACCATACATTATTATGTGGTGGATTCCCATGCCAGGATTATTCTGTTGCTCATTCTCTATCTAAAGAAAAAGGAATTGAAGGCAAGAAAGGCGTTTTATGGTGGCAAATTAGAGATATCTTAATTGCTAAAAAGACTCCATTCGTATTTCTGGAAAATGTAGATAGATTAATTAAATCTCCTGCAAAACAAAGAGGCAGAGACTTTGGAATAATGCTTAAATGTTTTGATGAATTAGGATATGCAGTTGAATGGAGAGTCATAAATGCAGCTGATTATGGATTTCCTCAAAGAAGACGCAGGACTTATATATTTGCATATAAGAAAAGCACTAACTTTTATAAAGAAATATCTAAGAATAATCCTAATGATGTTTTCTTAACAAACGGCATATTTGCTAAAGCATTTAAAGTAAAAAATAATCAATTAAATATTAAGGATTCAAGCTTAAGAGAAATTGAAGATTTAGTAGATTTCTCAAATAAATATAAATTTGAGTTTGAAAGTTCTGGTTTTATGATTAACGGCGTTGTTTATACAACTAAAACAGAACCAGTCACTATTAAACCGGTGACTTTAAAGAAAATTGTTGTTAATGATGCAGATGAACACTTCTATTTAAATGAACAAGAAAAAGCAAAATTTGATTATTTAAGAAGTAGTAAGAAAATAGAAAGAACAGCACCTGATGGTTCTAAATATATGTATAGTGAAGGAGCAATGTCTCCAATTGATGAATTATCACTTCCTGGTAGAACAATGTTAACTAGCGAGGGCTCAATCAATAGAAGCACACATATTATTAAAGACCCTAAAACTAGTAGAGTAAGAAAATTAACTCCAATTGAATGCGAAAGATTAAATCAATTTCCTGATAATTGGACTGATTCAGGTATGCCAGAAAAGAGAAGATATTTCATGATGGGTAATGCATTAGTTTGTGGAATTATTGAAACTCTTGGTGTTGAAATTGAAAAAATTATCAATAATGAAAAGTAGACGACGTTATGGAAAATAAATATGGATTGCCTAATGACCATCTCTTCACATATGATGAGATAATTTCTTTACTAAATGAGTGCATGGGTAAGACTTTAGGCGAAGTTGATAAGAACCATGTATTCGATAAAACTAAAACAAATCCAAAAATTACAGGAATCGCTGGTGATGTTGTAGAACAATCAATATTAGGTTATAAACCTGATAGTGACCAAAGACCTGACATTCTAATAGATGATGTTCCAACTGAAGTTAAAACAACTGGAATTAGGTATTCAAAGAAAAAGGGTCAAGAACATAGATATGAAGCAAAGGAACCTATGTCTATTACAGCTGTTTCTCCTAAAACAATTGTAAATGAAGAATTTATGGGTTCACACTTCTATCAAAAATTAGCTCATATGCTTTTGGTATATTACTTGTATGCATCTAACATAACAGTTGATGCTAAAGATTATGCAAAGTTTTATCTAAAAAGTTATGAACTACATGAATTTAATGATGAAGATACAAATAGGTTACAGTCTGACTGGGAAATTGTTAGAGATTTTATAAAAGAAATTCAAAAGAACTATAAAAATCCTGAATCTCAATATTCTAGAATCTCATCTGAACTTAGAGATAAACTGATGTATGTTGATACGGCACCTAAGTGGCCCAACTCACCAAGATTTAGATTAAAGAGGTCAGTTGTAACATCTATTGTTCAAAATCATTTTGAAAAAAAACTAGAAATTTTGCCTGATAAGATAGATAGTTTTGCAGAATTTGATAAAAAGTTACATAAAATTACAAAACTATATAAAGGAAAAACTGTAGAAGAATTAGTTAAATATTTTGGAATAGAATATAACGATATAAATAAATTGAATAAAGCTATATCTGAACAAATTGTAATTAAAATGTTTGGTGGTAAATCTAAAAAGATAAATCAAATAGATTTATTTCAAAAAGTTGGAATTATTGCTAAAACAATATGCTTGTCATCTAAAGGCGGTAGAACTGAAGATATGAAGTTATTTTCTATTGATTTTGATGAGTGGTGTTCTGACATTAAATTTGAAGAGTCTTTTTGTTGTGATTATTTTATGAATCATCAATTCTTATGTATTATTTTTGAAGAGAAGGATGGAAGTCAAAACTTCAAAGATAATAAATTTTTAGGATTTAAGAGGATTAACTATTCAAATGATTTTATTGATTACACAGTGAAAAATGTTTGGAATATTATTAGGGATTTAGTCATCAATAATAATTTAAAAGAAATGCCTGTTTTAAACAAGGAAGGTAAAGCTATTATGAATAAAACTGGTGTTATATCAACTGCGCTAAACTTTCCAAAATCTTCAGAATTTGATATTTTTGTACGCGGTAGTGGTATTGACTCAACAAAGAAACCTTTATGTTTAAATGGGATAAATATGTATGAACAATGTCTGTGGGTCAAAGGAAAATATATTGTTAACCAATTGGAAGAAATTAATTTTATTTAGGAAGTGTTTTTATGGATGAACAAATAAAATTACTATTTAAAAAATATCTTAATCCAACTAGAAAATCGCATTTTGTTAAGAAAGAATATTTATCGGCGTGGTCTAACGATGGAAAACATATAATGACTAGTAGAAATGGATGCGATTTTATTTCTAATAATTTATCGGATGTTTGTACAGAAAGAGATATGTATAAAATGGAGAAGTTGACCGATTTAGAATTAGATCAAGTTAGAACATTTTATAAAGATTCACCTGATTGTGTTAAAAAAGTTAATGAAGACTTTTTAACAATGTGGCAATTGGCATGTACTATACTTGAAAATATTGATAATCCCGAATATAAACAATTAGCAAAAAATATGTCAATACAATGTGGAGAAGATTTACAATCAACTTTTGAATCTGCTCTAGATGATGATATAAAAAGATGTTTGCTTAAATTAGATGATAGTTTCTTAAGAAATGATGAAAAATTATTAAACTTTGGTTTTTATATTTTTAGTCAATATTTGAGAACGCAAAAACATAAAAACAAGACAAATGATAGTTTAGCTAATTCACCAAATTTTGCAGTATTTAAAGGGCGATTAAATCCAAAGAAATTATGGAATGTTTTGATTACTATTATGTCGAATATGGCAGCCTATACTCTTTTTACAAGAAATGATAAAAATCATATTTGTTTTATAAAAAGCGAAGATGGTTTGCTACTAACAAGTGACCAGCCTGTAGTTAATATTGCAAAAGATATCAATCATGATTACGCCAAATTTTATTATCCTATTTCTCCTTATATAGGAATTATTTTTCCTGTTGAGGAACCAAATATAATTAAAAATATCTATCATATTATTGAAGAAATGAATAATTACATTATTTGCAATAGTTATAGAACAATCTTTAAACTGAAATAAACATTAAGTAATTTTGAAATATTAATTATAGTGATAAATATGTTGGAGGTAGATATATGAATCATCAATATTATTCAAAGGCTGAAAAAGAAGAAAATTTTAAATCATTATTTAATGGCTTGGAATCATCTAAAACGTTTGATGACCAAATATATTTAAGTTTTTTATGTAAAACAAACGGAAATTATCATAAAGAGTTTTTAAGAGAAAAAGCTTCTTTTATTTGTAATAGAGCACTAAATGCAATTAAACAAAGAAAAATTGATAGCGACAAAGAAATACTAATTCAGTCAGCTACTTTATTAAACAAGTATTTAAAATTAGCAAGAATTTTTAAATTGCCATGTTATAATGATTTCATTTCATACAAGAATAAAATAGATACCGCTTTAAATGAATATCTTCGTAAACATAGTGAGCATATTGAATATGGGCCAATATCATTGCAGCCTTTTATAAATAGTTTAGAAAAAGAAACAGATTCAATTAAATTTTTAAAAATTACTCATAGTTTGAAAAATAACACTTTTGTAAATAATTGTGATAGTATTTTTGATGTAGAGCAGAAAAGTATTTTTTCTGAAATTGTTGAAGAATATGACAATCCAAGAAGTGAGAAATATCCGTATTTTAAACAAAATAATATGTTTTTATTTCTAGATGTATATTGTCATATTTTGAACTATATTTTAAGTGATAAAAAATTAGCATTGGATTTTTCTCTTTATTTGGTAAATATAAGTAATGCAGTAGAACAAAATTATTTTAATAATGATGTTAAAATTGTTTCTGAATATTTAGGAATTTATGAAATAATAAATAATATATTATCGATATATAAAAATCACAGTAGTGATACGCCTTTAATAAAGGCTTTAGAAAATGGAAGCTGTCTCATTCTTTGCGGATTGATTGAAAAAATTTTAAGAAATGTTTTAATAAAAGAAGTCGGAAACTCTCTATTTATTGATTCAGATTTAATTACTTTAGCTCAAATTCTAGATTCAAATCATGAATTAAAAGACATTTCAAAGGGATTACGCTATTATTTAGAGTATTATTTATCTTACGAATTAAATCCAAGTATTCCAAAAGAAAAAAAGCCAGGAAAAAATATTAGAAATATTCAAATGCATAATAGAAATGATAAGTATGAAAAAACAAATTACAATGATGTGATAATTTTATTTTATTTTTCTCTTTCAATTTTAGGAGATTTGCTAATTAGAACTTTAAAATAACTATGCTGATTTTCTTGAACTTAGACGAATAATTAAAATAAAAGCTTAGTGTAATTATCAGTAAATTATGTAGTTTTTTATCGGTTAAAAATGTATGTAATTGTCGATTAAATATCATTATCATTAAAAACATAAACTTATTTTATTATTCCTTATACACTCAGTTTATTATAAAATAGTGTTGTCGTTAAAAATTAGTGTCAAGGAGGTATAAAATATGTTTAATAAGAAATTATTTGAAAGCATTTGTAATTTAACATGTGAAAAAGAAGATTTTAATTTTAATCCAGCAAATCGAAGAAAAGTTAAATACGATTTAGAAGATCCATTCATTAAATACTATAGTTATGATTCTACTGTTAGAGCTTTTAATAAATATATTAATAAAGAATGGGATGATAAAACTTTAGCACATTGGTTTTGTGTTTATGGTTGGATACTTAATGGTGGATTCTCATAAAAAAAAGTAGTTTAAATCTAGTTGAAGAATTAATAACTTTTATTATCTCAGATTACTTAGATGGTATGTCTTTTTTTAAAGAAGAATATTATCTTAATAATGAAGATAATACTCCAATCGAAAACTATATTAAAGGATTTAAATTCTGTGATGAATTGTGGCAACAAAGAAAAGAATTTAAAGCTTATTACTTTATGGTAAGAGATGTATATCTTTATTCAAAATTCATTGTTTTAGTCAACGATAGTAAAAAGCAATATATGATTATCAAAGAAGATTATTATAGTAGAAAATACAATGATGGAAATCTATATTGGATGAAAAAAGCTGAATTTGAAAAGTTAATAAAAAGATTAGAAAACGAAAAATATGAAATAATCAACTATGATGAAGACGATTATTATGAATATTTAAAAGATGGAGATATGGCTTTTGAGTAAATTTTCCTTCACTATATATAACCGTAAAATTCTCACTAGTTTTGCTCACTTTTTTAACAAATTTTAATTTATTTGCATTTCATTTATAATTTTAATAAACTTGATATATTAAAAATAAATGCTATAATTTTGACCATAAAGGTAGTGCACCGAGAGATCGGGTGTATTAGATTATTATAATTTTTATTATAATAAGCGAGGCAAGCGGGCTTGCACAAAAAAGGGAAGGCTAAAAGACCTTCCTTTTTGATTTGAATATAAATGGGCTATGTTGATTCTTATGGGGTTTATGGGGTCGACTAAAATAAAAAGGCGTCGATTTTTATGGTATCATACTAAACAACTGAAAATTTGTTTCTATAAAATTTAAATGTACATTTAAACTACTAAATTTAAATATTTTAATTTATAATAAAAAATACGTATAAGATTATTTGGAGGTAAAAATATGCCTAAATCCTTTGAACATAAAGAAGCAAAAGAACTAATTCTATTTTATAAAAAGCTTCTTAATGATTTAAAAAGCAATTTTACATTTTCAACACTTTGTCAAAATGATTTAAGATACCAAATCATGGTTTTACATAATTATAGTTTCTTTTCTGATATTGTTGAAAAAGGAATAAATGGTCAAGAACTAGAATTAGATAATAAAAATTTAGTATCTTTTATTTCAAACATTTACTATTATAAAGAAAGTTGCAAATATTCAGAAGTATGTAAATCCCTTTATAATTCTTATAAAGATATAATTGATGAACACATACGCGCATTATCATCAGGATCAAATGCCATATATTGGCTATTTTCATCTAAACAAAAGAAATCAAAAGCTGAGGATTCATATAACGCATTAACAAGAATGCAACATGAACCATTCACGCTATCAACATATGAAGTATTACATTCTATTAATATTCTTAAAGAAACAGATTTTGACATTATAAAGAAAGATTACTTAGATAACAAAGATATTTATAAACAATGGGTATCAAAAATATCGCCTAGCGTTTTCAAAGAAAACGGAAATGTTAGTGTTTTTAAAAAGTATGAAGAGGAATATAAATCTCTTACAACCAAATTAGAAAAAGTTAAAAAATCAGTTGATGACAGTGTTAATGAAATTAAATATTCAGTTGACTACTTATTAGCAGATGAACTTGTAAATTCATTAAAAGAAATCTCAGTAGATGAACTTGCTAGAGACAAATCTGGAATTAAAACTAAAGTTTTAAAAAATGCAGGCTATGAAACACTTGCTGACGTTTTTAGTTCATCTGTAATGCAAATAGCTTCTATATATGGGATTAGTCAGGACAAAGCATATACAATTAAAAGAAAATGTGAAAGTTATGCTAAAGAATTAAGAAAAGGATTAAAGATTAAATTAAGTGCCGATAATAAATCTGGTGCAGCCACAAAAGTAATACGCTCAATTTATTCATATTTAAAAAAAGTTGATTATTCCAAAAGAATAGATGAATTAAATAATAAATATGGTGATAATTTAAAAAATGCTTTTGACGAATTTAATAATATCGGAAATGGTGTTAAATGGCCATTTATGGCAGACACAGAAATTAGTGATGCCAGAACAAAATTCAAATATGTTGATGAAACTTTACCGACTCAATATAAACCAACTGCTGATGAAATATTTGATGAATTTAACAACAATAAAATTGTATTGTTAGAAGCGTGGAATGATTTTGCAAAAAATTCAATAATGTACTATAACACTATTGAAGAAATTTATCCTGGTGTATTAGGAAATGACGATTCAATTTATGGATTACCTGAAGAATTAGCAAGAGAAATTCAAGACGAGTGCCTTTTTCCAGATGGACTTCTTTGTACATTAAGAAAATATCAAGAATGGGGAGTAAAATATATTCTCCACCAAGGAAAGGTACTTCTTGGTGATGAAATGGGACTTGGAAAAACAGTACAAGCTATTGCAACAATGGTCTCTCTAAAAAATACAGGAGCATCTCATTTTTTAGTAATCTGTCCAGCTTCTGTTGTAACAAACTGGTGCAGAGAAATAACTAAACACAGTAAATTAAAAGTGACAAAAATTCATGGTAGTGGAAAAAATCTAGCTTTCCAATCATGGCTAAAAACTGGTGGCGTAGCCGTAACAAATTTTGAATCAACTTCTCATATAAATTTTGAAATAAATTTTAAATTTTCTTTACTTGTAGTTGATGAAGCTCATTTCATAAAAAATAGCGAGGCAAGAAGAAGTATCAATACAATATCTATATCAAATCACGCAGAAAGATTATTATTTATGACTGGTACAGCACTAGAAAATAAAGTTGATGAAATGATTACTTTGATTAATATTTTATGTCCTTCTGTAGCAAATAAAGCTAAAAAGCTAGCGTTTATGAATTCAGCGCCACAATTTAGAAAAGAAATAGCTTCAGTTTATTACCGAAGAAAACGAGAAGATGTTTTAACAGAGCTGCCTGATAAAATTGAAACTAAAGAATGGTGTACTCTAAATAATGAAGAAGAATTAATCTATGAAAATGCTATACTTTCAAAAAAATATCAAGATGCAAGAAGAGTATCTTGGAATATTGATGATTTAAACAAGTCATGCAAAGCTTTAAGATTGAAAGAAATAGTAGATGAAGCAGAACAAGAAGGTAGAAAAGTTTTAGTATTCTCATTTTTCTTAGATACAATTGCTAAAATACATTCTTTCTTAAAAGGAAAATGTTTAAACCCTATTAACGGATCAATTAATGTTAATCGTAGACAAGAAATTATTGATGAATTTAATGAAGCACCTGCAGGAACTGTTTTACTAGCACAAATTAATTCTGGTGGGACAGGTTTAAATATTCAATCCGCATCAGTAGTTGTCATATGCGAGCCACAATTTAAACCATCTATAGAAAACCAAGCAATATCAAGGGCTTATAGAATGGGTCAATCAAGAAATGTTTTAGTGTATAGATTACTATGTGAAAATTCTATCGACGAAAAATTAATTAATGTTCTGGAAGAAAAACAACACATATTTGATACATTTGCTGATAAATCATTTGCAGCACAACAAAGCCTTGAAATAGATAACAAAACGTTTGGAGATATTATTAAAGAAGAAATTGACCGTATTAATATTAAACGCGGAACATTTAATGAATTAAATAGTGAAATTACCTCAAATAATAGTAATAAAGAATATTATGAATCAATCATGAAATTATCATACAATGAGCTAGTCGAATCTCTTATAAACAAATACGGACCAGCTAAATATGATTATTTTGTAAATGAAAATTGTTTAACAAAAAATAAAAAAGTCTCAAGGACAAGTGAGGGTTTATATTGTCATCATATTGATGAAGATAAAGCAATTATGCTTTCTAATGATAAATTTGCACCAAATAATCCATTTGAGTATCAAAAAGCAAATAGACTTGTATACTGCAATTTTTTAGAGCATTTATTGCTACATATTTTAATTATTGAAAAACCAAAAGATATTAATGCAAACAAAGGCGAATTACAAGGCATTGGTGGAGCAGTTAATTTTATATGTAAACAACTTAATGACTTATATAATGGTTATGAATATACACAACAATGGATGATTAATACAACATCATTAGTAAAAGATGATTATGAAACATATATCATTATGTTAAAAAGACTATGGAAAGATATTCAAGAAAATAAGGTTTTATCATCAATGTATTCTAAAGAATCTTTAGCTCTTGGTTGGAATAATGAAATATATCCAAAAATATTAAAAGAACTATAAGCTATATTCAACTCAGATATAAATATTTGTTATCATGAGTATAAATTTCTCAGTATTAAGTTTTAATAGAGCATTTTTTAAAAAATAATTACTTATTTACATTATAACTATTTTTATCATTATAATTTAAAATGATATAATGATGTATAGAAACTTACTGATGATTGTTAATTGAGGTCGAAAAAGATAAGGAGGTTAATTTAATGAAAAACCATTATGTTTCACAATTTATAATTAAAAAGTTTTCAAGTGCAATTAATATTTTTGACATACATACTGGTAAAATTGATGAAAGTAAAAGATCTCATAAAGTATTTTATAAAGATGATATATACGATGAAGAAATAGAGAAACTAGTTAATTGTAATATTGAAAGCAAAGTGTCTAATATTCTTAATAATAAGATATTAGTTGAAGGTGGCGTTAAATTAACTAGAAAAGAATTAGATATTTTAAAAAGATATATGTTAATCTGCAGTGTTAGAACACAATCAGAAGAACAATTTTGTAAAGCATTAAAAAAATATGAATCAAAAGCTGATAAATATATAAATATACATAATGAATTTTCTTTCTTAAAGAAAACAAAAGATCTTAATTTATCTGATAATGAATTATATTTAAGGACTTTAAAAGTATTTGCACAAGCAGAATATATACATGATATTATATCGAACCCTTTAGCAACAAGAGAGATGCTTGCATGGGCAATTTCTTTTTTAGAATCATATATTGCGTTTTGGGATACTCCTAAAGATAAAGAATATATATTAACTGATTGTGGAATGTGCAGTGAATATGAAGGATTTCATATATTAACTGGCTTGATTGGTGGTGTATCGAAGGAGTCATATATTCGAAAACAAATTTATAGTGGTAAACGTGAATATGCTAACTTGTTAGCAAGCTGTTATGTAATGCCTGAAAACTATAACATTTATAATTTAAGCCCGACAAGATGTATGGTTGCCATAAATCCGTTCTTTTCTTTATATTATGGGGCACAATATACATCAAATGAAAATGACAAACTTGATGAAATATTTATGTTTGATGTTCCAGATATATGGCCCGCAATTATTCAAAATAAAACATTATTTGATATTCCTGAAAGAAGATATTCTCATAGTAATGAACCATTATCTCATTTTGCTTATGATGATGAATTTATATACAAACCAAAAGTTTTAACTAATGAAGATTTAATATATATTAACACTTTGATGCTTTCTCAAACAGAAGACATTATTGGATTTAATGATGCAACAAAGATAATTGATTCGATTTATTATTATGTTTGGCATGACGCTAACTTTAATTCAGTTAAAAATAGTAATCAGCCAGAAAATGAGGTTATTGATAATCTTTTTGATAATATATATAAATCACCATATGGAAATTTATGTAATTACTGTGATTCAAAAGGTGGAATTAATAAAACTGAGTTTATTTTCTTGTTTGAAAAACTAGTGAATAATATTTATAAAGATTTTAATGAAAATCCATATATATGTGAATATTTTCTAAGTATGCCTGAAGAAACAGCTAAATGTAAAGCTCTTGATTTTCTAGGTGAAGGTGAGAAGAAATTAGAGACTTTTAAGCGCTTTTTAGATAGAATTAATGAGGAACGAAAGAATGCAAAATATGTTATTTAATGATTCATTAACAATGAGATTTAATACTCTAGAAAGAAATATAAAAGCAAAGAGTAATTCTTTTTATGATTCTTACCTTGATTTATTAGAATCGACTATTAAATACTTTTTAGATGAGAATAAAATAGCTTATGATGATTCAAGAACATGCGGTTATCTTGTAAAAGAAGAATCAATAAAAAACTTTTTGTTAGTTACTCTTAAATTAGACGATTACACATATAATAAACTTCCTGATTATATTAAGAAATGCAACGATCATAAGCATAAAAAAGAAAAGAATCTAGGTATCGATAGTATAATTAATTATCTTAAAGTTTATTTTGATTTAATTAATTATTATATAGATTATATTAAATGTGATAGAGTTGAATTTGATGCTAATTATTTTTCATCAATTTTTGGTGAAACTGAAAAACTAAATAATGAATACAAAGAAGAAGTTATAAAACTAAAAGATGAATTAAAAGAATCATATGAAACTAATAAATTATCTGAAAAAGATATAGAACAATACAAGTCATTATTATCAATTAAAGATATTGAATTATTAAATCTTGATGATCAAAATAGAATGCTACAAACACAAATTGATGTGTTAAAAGATATTAAAATAAGCTCAATGGAAGAAAAGCTTAATAAAGCTTTAGATATGCTTGTTAACTTAAATAATGAGATACAAGAAAATAGAGTTGCAACCGATGCTGTTTATAGATCTATTACAGGAGGAGATATTAAAACAGCTATGAAAAGAATAAAGGAAAATAAATAATGTCTAACAATAATAAATCAGTATATGAACGTTTAGATTCTATTGAAGCAACTCAATCGGCAACTCAAGCACAAAATAAAGAAATAATTGAATTATTAAAAAATCTCAAAAATCAACAACAGATAAAACAAAATGAAGAATTTAAACTTCAATCACAAGTATCTGAGCAACAATTAATAAAAAAATTCATTCAATCAGCTAAAAAAGAATATGTGTGGTTTGGACCTAATTATGAATTTAAAAAATCAAAAATAATAGTTAACGTTCTTTTTGTTATATTAATTATTGTTGGAGTAATATCAACTATTCTTACAAGTATCTCATTAAATATGTATTCAACGTTTACCTTATTTGAAAACATATGGCTTATTTTTGCATGTTTAATGTTTTCTCATTCTTTAAATGCTAAGAAAAGAATGCTAGATACTGATTTGAAGAACCATTCTAATACTATATTTATTAAAGATACTGATGGAACTTGGAGAGATACAAAAAAAGAAAAGAAAAAATATAAATGGTTTAGAAGAATATCATATATAGCAGTAATTGCAAATATTATTTTTATTTTAACTAAATCAAATGGTGCTATTACTATTTTTGCTATACTTTTTGAATTAGCATTTGCAGGATTAACAATAGGCTTTTTCTTCGCATATATTAATTTGTTTTGTATGTATGGGAACTTTATACTATTTACTGGTATGAATTTAACAAACACAGCAAATATAACACTTTTATTTGATGTAAAACGTAAGAAACTAATACCTTATAACGAATGTAAAGAAAACATCAAAGAATATCTTTAAAATTTGATTAAATGATTATTCAATTCGTGGCTAAATTTTAAAAATTTAGCCCTTTTTGATATAATAAAAGTGTGTCAAATTGCAAACTTTGGAGCATTGGTACAAACATACCTTCGCAAAGGAGGTATTGCATATGACACAAGTAGATGAAAGACTAGCTAAGGTTGGTCAAAATCTTAAAAAATTTATTTCTGAATCTAAGTATAAAACACAAGTTTCTTTCGCATTGAACGGGATGGGTCAAGACCCTTCTGTAATCCGTAGATGGATTAAACATGGAGTTAATAGTTTATCTACTATTATGTATATTGCTCAAGTTTTAGAAATAGATTTTATGGAGCTTCTTAAATAAGGAGCTTCTTTTTTTATGTCCACATTTAATGCAGATACCTCGATATATTACAATATAAGGTGACAAACTCATCGATAATTAGTAGTGCAAATAGCGTTCTATGAATGACTCCAATTTCAAAATAAAATGTATGTGTAAAAGTTAATAATTCATCAATTTGATAGGAAGAAAAAGGTAGTGCAAACGGCGTCCTATCGAGAAGAATTGTTGCTTGATAAACTATAAACAAAATTGGAGGGAAAGAACAATGAAAGCAGCTAAAAACTATTATGAAGTAATAACTAAATGTGGACACGTAGGCAAAAAGCATTACGTTCCTATAAAATTTGCAGTAATCGCAGAAAATGGTAAAGAAGCAGCTAAAATTGTTAGACTATTTCCAAGAGTTAAACATAATCATAAGGATGCAATACTAAATGTTAATAAAATTGATTATGATAGATATTTAGAAATAGTTGAAAAAAATCATAATGATCCATATTTAAACTGTCATTCAAAACAAGAACAAAATCTTATTGATAACTTTGAAGAAAGATTAGAAGATGATTTTCATAATCAAGAATGTAAATTCGACAAAAAATATAGACTTGATAGAGTAACTTATAAAATTAAGAAAATTAAAATTTTAGAAAAATTATCTTGGAAAGACTTAAATTATGTTTATACGTATTAATTCTATAAGATATAACAATTCAGTAGTGGATGGACCAGGTATTAGAACTGTTTTATTTATGCAAGGTTGTGATATTCATTGTAAAGGATGTCAAAACAAATCAACATGGAATATTAATAAAGGCAAAAAAATAGAAATTGATGATTTGGTTAACGAATTAAATAAGAAAGTATTCAATAAGAAAATCACAATATCTGGCGGTGAACCTTTGATGCAAAAAGAAGCATTAATCGAGTTAGTTACAAAATTAAATGATTTAAAATTTGATATTGCTCTATATACAGGACATCAAAGAGAAGATGTCCCAAGTATTTTAGTAGAAAAAATTAAATATCTTAAAAGTGGAAATTTTGTTCAAAAATTAAAAACGACTATTAAACCTTTCGTAGGTTCAGAAAATCAAATTTTTGAGGAGATTAAATAATGATAAAACAATTAAATAATGATAATGCTGCTAATCGTACAAGTTATGTAGGTTACGTATATAACGTAGGTGAAAAAGCATATAAGAATAAAATATTAGATTCACTTCCAAAAGAGTGGTCTGAACTTCATAGAAATGGAGCTATCCACATCCATGATTTAGATGCATATGATTTAACTTATAACTGCTTAACATTTGATATAATTAACAAATTTCCTTATACAGAATTTGAAAAATTTAGTGAACAAGGAAAAATTATACATTTATTTGAATTCATAAAAGATATATTTACCAAAGTTGGTAACGAACAATCAGGTGGCATGGCTTTTGCTAATTTTGACAATGAAATAGCTGAAATACTATCAGGATTAAATATAAATTATTTAAAACATAAAGATTTAATCAGTGACTCAATTGTTGAATTAATATTATGGTGTAATGGAAATCATTCAAGAATGGGCCAAACATCATATTATGTAACTCTTAATATCGGACTAGCCAAAGATGAAGCTTCAAGATTTATTGCCCATGAAGTCATATATAGATTCTTAAAATTAGGCGATATGGTATTTAAACCTAATATTGTATTTAAAGTAGTTGATGGAATAAATAATAAACCAACTGACCCTAATTATGATTTGTTAAAACTTGCTTTAAGCTGTACTGCTAAAAAGATGATTCCTACTTATTTACTTTGTGATTCTAAAGGCGATAAAGAAACTGACCCTAATAAACTATCAATTATGGGATGTAGAACTAGAGTTGTAAGCGATATATATGGTAAAGATGGTGCCATGGGAAGAGGCAATATTACTAATATTTCAATTAATCTACCAAGACTTGCTTTAGAAATTGATAAAAACTATAAAGATTTAGATAAAGAAGCTAAATTTGATCTATTACAAACTAAATGGGACGAGATAGCTAAGATAGTAAAAGATATATTATTAGATAGATATCATAAAGTATGTAAAAGAACCGCTGATGATTTTCCAACTAATAGTAACTACCATTTATGGTGTGAAGAATTCAAAGAAAATTTGGAAGAAGTATTTAAACATGGAACCTTGTCGTTAGGATTTATTGGTTTGAGCGAAGCAATTGAAGTTATAACTGGAGATAAATATTATTCCAATATGAATAATTATATTATGACTTTAGGTTTTGTAAAACACATGAGAGATTATTGTGACTTTTTAAAAAATGAATATAAATTAAATTTTTCCTTACTTGCTACAAGTGGTGAATTAATTAGTGGAAGGTTTATTGATTTTGATAAAAATTTATATAAACCAAGTGTAGATATCTTTTCAAAAGGTTATTACACGAATTCATTTCATATCGATGTTGATTCAAGGCTTCCAGGATATAAGAAAATTCAACTTGAAGGATTATTTCATGAAATATGTAATGGTGGATGTATTACATATATCGAACTTGGTGAAGCACCACTTGGAAATGAAGAATCATTAGAAGAATATATAAATATTGCAGTAAAAGCCGGTGTTCATTATTTGGGATTTAATTTTCCTAAAGATGTATGCAATGAATGTGAAACTACAGGAGTATTTGATTATTGTCCTAAATGCAAATCTCATGACATCACTAGAATTAGAAGAGTATCAGGATACCTTGAAATATTAGATGGGTTTACTAAAGGTAAGAAAGCAGAAGAAAAAAATAGAAAGAAAAACTAAAAAATATATTTCATTAATTAATTAAACTGTATCTAAAAAGAATATGTTTACAAAATTATTAAAGATAAATATATAAGTTTTCATTGTTATAACTCAAGTATATGTATGTTAATTTTAACCAAGAACGCTATATGGAATTATTAGTCTAAAGGAGGGAAACAAAGATGAATCATATATCAATTGAAGGTATGGATGGAGTTGGCAAATCTACTACATGTAAATTATTAGCCGAAAAACTAGGATATATATTTGTTGAAAAACCATTACATTATTTACTTGATGATAATGAAGCTGAAAAAAAACAATATCAAAAAGTAGCTAAAAGAGTAAATGCTAGTCAAAATAGAGACTTTACTGCTTGGTATTATGGATTAAATAATATTTATCTTTATGAGAAATTTAAAGGTAAAAATATAGTAACTGATAGACATATAGTTTCTAATTATTGTTGGAGTGGTACTGATTACAATAAAGATATATATAATCTAATTTTAAAGAAAATAGGAAAGCCTAAATTAACAGTTATTTTATATGCTACACCAGAAGCAATTTTAACTCGTTTAAAGAAAAGAAATGTCAATGATTCTGATATTTTTAAAGTTTCTAAAAGCGAAAAAGCATATAAGAGAATGATATGTTTTTGCAAAACTAAAAAGCTAGAATATATTGTAATAGATACAACAAATTTGACTCCAGAAGAAACTGTCGACTTAATTATAAAAAGGATTGAAGAGATAAAATAGAATGAATATAGAAAACTTAAGACTTGCAAAAGATATGAAATACGAATCTCTATTTTGGGCTTTAGGCTTTGAAGAAATAGAGAATAATATCTTTTCAAAGCGTTATAATAATTTAATAATTAAAATTAATTCAGAAATTGGATTAGTGGATTTTGAAAATAAATTATCAATTGTTAATGGTAATTATTTTAAATTAGATTCACATAAATCATTTGTTATTCTTGAATGTATTGATAAATTATTATCTATGAACTATTTAATATCAGAAATTATCTTAGATCTAGATAATGAGTATGATATTTATTGCAAAGATTTATATATTAAGTGTTTTGAATGGAATCATGAAAAAGATGATAATGTCAATTTTAAAGTAGATGCTTTCAAATCAATTACTTATTCATCAAGATTAATTAGTGGCGTGATTGAAAGAAGAACAATAATAAAAACTTTTGATGGCAAAACATATAATCTTGGCATATTTGAAAATGAAACAAAAAAAGATAAATATATATTAGATAATTCTAAAAATATTTATTCAAAAGATTTTGTTATTAATGCAGGTGTTGTAACTAAATATCTAGGTAGTAGTGAGGTTGTTACTATTCCTGAAGGTGTTAGTGAATTATCACCATGTTTATTTTGGGATAATCAAATAATAAAAGAAGTAAGACTTCCTAATTCATTGATTAGTATAAGTGGTGACACATTTTATAACTGTAATAATTTAGAAAAAGTGAAGATTCCAGTAAACTGCAAATTTATGGGTAATAATCCATTCGCAGGATGTCCAAAAGTTAAAGTAATAAATGAATCTTCATATTTTAATTTAATAGATGGAGTTTTATATAATAAAAATTTTACTAGACTTATTTATTATCCAATATCAAAAACAGATGAAAAATATTCTATTGATTCTAGATGCAAAATATTAGGAAAGCATTCATTCTATCTTTGCAATAATTTAAAAGAAGTTGATATTCCAGAATCTATTATTAAATTAGAGAATAATCCATTTTCTGGATGTAATAGAATTATAATAAATAATAAATCGAAATATTATCACGTTGAAGATTCAATTATTTACGATAGATATTATTCATCAGTTGTTGGATGTTTAAATTCAATTAATACTAATTGTTTAGTCTTAAAAGATGTCAGAAGAATATGTAGAAATTCATTTTGGAACTGCAAAGGCATTAAAAAAATTATACTACCTAAAACATTAGAAGATATTGGATATAATCCATTTGTTAATTGTTCTAATATCGAGTTTGAATCTAATAGTGATAAATATATCGTTTATAACCAAGCTTTATATACAGCTGATAAATCTAAATTAATTTGTTACCCTTCTAAATATGCAATAGGAACAATACATCTTCCTGATGAAACAATAACTCTTGAACGTGGTGCTTTTTCTGGTTGTGATAAGTTAACCGATATTCATTTACATAATGTATCTATAATCTCTAAATCTTGTTTTACTAATTGTAATTCATTAGTTAGAGTTTATTGCTCAGATTTAGTTACATATATTGGTGAATGGGCTTTTGCGCATTGTACTAATTTAAAAGAATTATCAGTTTTTAAAGATTGCTTTATAGATAATAATGCCACTTTAAATAGTCCAGTTAAAATTAAAAAAAGAGAAGAATTATCAAACTACGTTATCGAATCTGATAATTTATTCACATTAAAATCAATGAATAGATTTTATAAAGGTATGATTAAATCAATATTAATTGATCCACCATATAATTCACATAAAGATTACATTGGTTATCAAGATTCATTTGATGGTTCTTACATTAATTTTATGCTTACAAGAATTAAGTTAGCTTATGAATTATTATCTAACAATGGATTCTTAGTTATTAATATTGACGAAGGCGAAATTAATAATCTTTCAAAATTATGCAAAAATTTATTTTATAAAGTGAAAGTTTGTAAATGGGAAAAGCTCCATCCATATTTCGATAAAAATAGAAATCCAAGACCTAATAAAAAGGTTGTTATATATGAGTATATAATTATATGTTTTAAATCTAAAGAGTCCAAATTAAATAATTTAAAGCAACCTTATTTAGATGGTAATATACTAAAAGAAACAGATTCAAAAGTTCCTAATATATTTAGATGTTTTGGAACTAATTCATCAGCTAAAGATGAAATTGCGTCTATATTTGGAGATAGAACATATTTCCAAACACCTAAACCAATAAAGCTAATAAAAGAATTAGTTAGAGCGACTACAAATAAAAACTCAATTGTTTTAGATTTCTTTGCAGGATCTGGTACAACAGGTCATGCAGTTATTGATTTAAACAAAGAGGATTATGGAAATAGAAAATATATTCTAATATCTAATAATGAATCTAATATATGCAAAAATGTAACATTAAAAAGAATTAAAATGTTCGATAAGAGTATTAATTTCATAGATTAAATTAAAATAATTTATTTTTTTGCTAATAAAACAAATAGTTACAAACTCTTATCATTGTATTTGATATTCAATCAATAATTACCTACATTTTCAACCGATAATAAACTACACAATTCTATTAACAATTACACACTATACATATTTATTTATAATTAATTATTTAATTTAAATTAGAAATAAACTATCATTTGAATAAAATTTTTCCCTTCACTATATATAACCGTAAGATTTCATGTGTTTTTGCTCACTTTTTTATTTTCTTTACATTTTGTTTACAATTCACTTCAATTTCGACCCACCTACACCTTTATTCCTATTTAAATATTCCTAAAAAATATAATACATGCTAAAATCAATTTGACGTATTTTATTTTTATAGAAAGGAAACGCATATGAAAATAACATATAAAGACGTTGAAGGAGTAAGGTTAAACAAAGAACAATACAGTTTTATAAATTATAATTTTAATAAAGCTTTTCCAAACTTTCCTGACACTTTTAACTTTAACGATATTGTTAGTAGATACGGTATTAGAGACAGAAGAACTAACTTGTCTTCTTCCGATATTATGTTTGATATTTTTAAACAATATAATGCCGAAACAATTGATCCGACTAAGTATTCATATTATGACTTAAAAAAATACTAAACTTTAGAAAGAAAAATAATACTTTAAAAGAAGGTGAAGTATTTAAATATCAAGAAATATTAAAATATCTTAAATATAATTTATTATTTGATTATGATAATCAACGCCTTAACTATGTAGCTGGTGCCACAGCATCAGTTAATTTTGAAAAATTAGTTAAAAGATTTGATGAAGCCTGCTTAAATCCAAAAGACATGTCAACGCTTTTAAAAGCTCTAACAATGCAAGTTAATAATGCCGTTATAAATGGCTTATTTACAGGATTATCTAACTTAGTTAGTCTTTATTATATGTCTGCTGTTAAAAACGCTGATAAAACTAAATTCTGTGATCCTGTATTAGAAAATATTATTACTTATCTTTATCACGATTTTATATTAGGTGAAAACTGCATTTCCATTCCAGCATTAATAGATTCAAATTTTGATTTACTTATAACTACATGTAGAGAATTATTTACAGAAAATAAAAAGCCTATAGAAGGTAAATCATATTCAGTTAAAGATTTGTACGATATTATAATATTTCCATTCTATAAAATATTTTGTAATTACACTAAAAGAGTACCAGCTGATTTATACACATATTTTAATAATAGGAAATAAAGGATAGATATGAAAATCGAAGAATTAATTAATAAAGTTTGTACTTTAAGTTGTACAAAAGAAGACTTAGTTTTAAATTATTCGTCAATTAAAAACTTAGAACTAAAAGATTCAAAATGTTCTTTTATTAAATACTATAATTTAAATACTATACTTGAAGCTTTTAATAAGTGCATCAATAAAGAGTGGAATATAGAGACTTTAGTAAATTGGTGCTCAATCTATACTGGAATAATTGAAGGAGAATTTCTTATCACTTCTAAAATAGACTTTAAAGGTATAGAAAGACTAATATATGATTTAATTACTACTGAACTAGATATATTTCCAGGTATGTACGCTGATGAAACAGGTTATTTAGATGAAACACCTGATATATTAAATAAACTCAAGTTTTATGATAGCTTATGGCAACAAAGAAAAGACTTAAAAGCTTTTACTATAGAACGAGACTTAGATCCAAATGCTATTTCAGTACTTACTCTTTTGATAAATGAAAAGACTAAAGAATATATGACAGTCTCATCTATAGAAGATATTATTTTTGATGAATCAATTCATAGAATAAATATAAATGAATTGAAACAGTTAATACTTAAATTAGAAAAGGATAAATATAAACAAGTTCATAAGGTTGAGGTTTATATAGAAGATGGAACTTAATAATTAATATGAATAATCATATTTTTCTATATTTCTCCCCTTTCACTATATATAACCGTAAGATTTCATGTGTTTTTGCTCACTTTTTTGATAAATTTTAATTTCTTTACAAGTTGTTTACAATTTAGCAATCAATTTATAGCCTTATTAATTGATAAAGTTAATTCCTAATAAAGTAAAAATTAATATCAATTATAAATTTATTGAAAAATTTTCAATGTTTATTTGATTATTTAAATAAATAAGATTATTATTTCCTTATAAATAAATGGGAGCAGTAGTGATTATTATGAAAAACAATATATTTTTAGAAAATTACCATAGTTTATTAAGTGTATACGATACACAAATTGCAATTAAATTAGTTAAGGATACATTTCAAAGAGAGTTAGCAAAAAAATTAGAATTAACAAGAGTAAGCGCTCCTCTTTTTGTAGATCCAAAAACAGGTTTGAACGATAACTTAAATGGATACGAAAAGGCGGTAGATTTTGTTTGCCAAGAAACAGGTAAAAGATTAGAAATAGTTCAATCGTTAGCTAAATGGAAAAGATTTGCTTTAAAAAAATACAATGTTAAAGGTTTATATACCGATATGAACGCCATTCGTCCTTTTGAAGAATTAGATAATATGCATTCACTATATGTCGATCAATGGGACTGGGAAAAGGTTATTTCAAGAGAAGAAAGAAATGAAGAATATTTAAAAGCAACTGTAAGAAAAATATATGATGCATTGAAAAAGACAGCAAAAATTGTTCATGAAACATATCCAGTTTTATCATATGATTTTCCAGATGAAATATTTTTTATAACAACAAATGAACTAGAAGAAAAATATCCAAATCTATCTAGAAAAGAAAGAGAAAATATTATTGCTAAGGAGCATAAAGCAGTTTTCTTAATGAAAATAGGAGATAAGTTATCTGATGGTTTACCTCATGATGGTAGAGCAGCTGACTATGATGATTGGAGTTTAAATGGAGATTTGTTAATGTGGTATGAACCATTACAAATTGCTTTTGAACTTTCTTCTATGGGAATTAGAGTTGATGATAAGGCTTTATCCTATCAGTTAAAAGAAAAAGGCGAGGAGTTTAAATTAGAATATCCATATCATCAAGATGTAATTAATTCCAGATTACCACTTACAATAGGTGGTGGTATTGGTCAATCACGTATTTGTATGTTTATGCTAAAAAAAGCTCATATAGGTGAAGTACAATCGTCTTATTGGGATGAAGAAGATATTAAAAAATTTAAGGAAAAAGGAATAGAACTATTATAAAAAAATCCAGATTACCATTCGTAATCTGGATCGGATTCAAACGACCAATTTAAGTTGAATTTAAAGTTAAGAGAGCTAATATCATAATATTGATTTAGCTCTTTTTTTAAACTCTCAATATATTGTTCCATAATGCATTTATAGCTTCTTTCTTTGATTTCATCAAATAAAGCTTGCATTATATAGTTTCTATGCTTCAAGTCAGTTGGAGCTTCTGTAAATGCTAAAGCATCGGCATCAAAAACTAAAGTGTTTTTTTCCATTAAGCTTTGAGTGTAATTAAATCTAAAATTTGTATATATGCCATTATAATGAATTTTATAAGCACCTACAATTTTTCCTCGATAGAATTCATAAAAGCCTTGATACCCACGATAATTTTCGGTGAAATAGACAATATATCTATATACGTTTTCGAGTGTTGAATTTAGCTTTACTTCGTTAAGCAACTTTTCTTTTTGATAATCTTTAATTTCAAGTGGTTTATCATCAAAAATTGATTCGAGATTTTTAATTACATCTATTCTAGGTTTATCGATGTTATCTTCAATGTATTTTATTGCGTATAACATATCGCTACTTGATACATTAATATCGTTTCTTTTATTAATAATGTTATCCCATTCATCGTAACGCTTGATAAAGAAATTAGTGTCTTTAAGTGATTTTGCAGCTAAAATTATTGCTATTTCATAATTATATTTTACGAATGGCTTTTCTTTGACGATCATATATAAGATATTGGCAGTGTTAAAAGAATTGTTAACATCATCAATATCTAAAAATGACTCTGAAATTATTTTATTAAAATCAATCTCATCTTTAAGTACACCAAAATCTTCAGATAAATTGTTGAGCTCTCTTATCTTTTCTAAATATTTTAGATAATCTATATCCTCATCTATTTCCTGATTTAACATATAATATCCGCCTTGATAATCTTGGCTTTGCACTGATATCTTTTTTAATGTTTGGAAAGCGTCGGCATATTCGTATAAATAATCTAAATCATCAACTTCTTTTTGTAACTTCTTTTCAGCAAGTAAAAAGGTCCATATGTATTTGCTTAAATCTTCAGTAGCATTAGATAATGATTCTATAAATTCGTTTGATTTTTGTTTTAAATATTTACGCAAAAGTAAAAAGACAATATTAATATTAAAATATGAAACATCATCGATTTTAATTTCACTAAAATCGTCAATGTAATAATCGCATTTTAAACTTAATATTCCATATTTAATGTCACTTCTTTCATTAATAGTTTTTAATAGTGTCTCAGTTGTATCTTTTTTCATCCATAATTCGTCTTCATTTTCAAAGACAGAATAAGAACTTTGATTAAATTTAATAATGTATTCTTTCATTTAATATTCTCAATTTTTATGAAAAACTATCTATAAAATTTATCTCTAATAATTCCACATAGGGAAGTGATAAATAATTCTTCATTTTCTGATAAATTGTTATCTAGTAAGGCGACAGTAATAGCAAAGCAAATTAAGTTAATAGAAGCTTCTTTTGTTCTTAAATTTTTAAAAACATATTCTGTTTGATTACGCCATTCTTGTTTATTAAATTTTGACATAGTATTAAAGAAATCATCATACGTATAATCAGGATTTGATCCAAAGATTCTCCACATACCTTTATATTCGTCATATGATAGCTTTCCATCATTGCATGCAACGCAGGCAAATAATCCTATAACAGTATTAAGAGCTGTCGATTTGTCAAGATTTTCGTCGTGTAATAAGCGAGTATAGGAATAATCAGCTATAGTTTTAATATAGGATGACCCGTTTTTTGATATATTTTCTTGAGCAATTTTCTTCATTTTCTCAAAAAGATCATAAGCATACATAAACCAAATTCCCCCTTTATGTGCTGATTTAATTTTATCTATAATAAAAATAAAAATCAATAAGTGAAATATTTATATATTAGTTATTTTATATACTTAATTTTTGTGGCGATATTAACACTTTTATTAAGTGAATTAGAAAGTGTAATTGTAAATATGTTGATGTAGTTTATTATCGATTAAAGTAGTATGAAATTATTATTGAAAAACATAAGTGTTAGTAGTACTTTTAACTAAGTTTTTAAATGATATATTAACAGTAAAAAAAGATATTATCTTTATTATTTTGAATGATTTATATGAATACTAATAATTAAAGTTGAAGGGAATAAATATAAACAAGTTCATAAGATGGAGGTTATATTTAGAAGATGGAACTTAATAATTAATATGAATAATCATATTTTTCTATATTTATCCCCCTTCACTATATATAACCGTAAGATTTCATGTGTTTTTGCTCACTTTTTTAATAAATTTTAATTTCTTTACAAGTTGTTTACAATCCAGTGGTTAATTTATTCTCTCTATTTATTAACAAAGTTGATTTCAATTTTGTTCGAACTATATATAGAAATGTTTCGTTATAATATTTAGCAATACTGTGTAAAGAGATTCTTCTGATTGATTGTTCTCATAAATTTATCCATTATTAAAATTTTTTATATAATTCAGCACAATTAACTAATGCTCTTGTTTTAACAAGAAATCTTCAAGAAATATACTTTCTATACCATCGATGCTTTCGACATCATATTTATCTAATGTTACAATATATTTTGTATAGTTATCATCTATATTTTTCAAATTTTGAATTTGCTAATGTAAATATCGTAATGTTTTTTTCTTTGATTAAAGATTCGAACCTTTTTTGTCGATCCTGGTTATTTTTGACGCTTACGATTCAACAGAGTCAATTTATGCATAAAAAAAGTTTGACACATCTCTGTATCAAACTAATGTTTTTTTAATGGTGCCCGGGGCGGGACTTGAACCCGCATGACCGATTAAAGTCGCAGGATTTTAAGTCCTGTGCGTCTACCGATTTCGCCACCCGGGCGAATAAAGATGGTGTCCCGTATAAGATTCGAACTTATGACCCCTTGATTAAAAGTCAAGTGCTCTGCCAACTGAGCTAACGGGACAAATATATAGATGGCTGGGGTACCTGGATTCGAACCAGGGCATATCAGAGTCAAAGTCTGATGCCTTACCGCTTGGCGATACCCCAATAAGAATGGTGGAAGAAGATGGAGTCGAACCATCGAACCCGTAGGAACAGATTTACAGTCTGCCGCGTTTGGCCACTTCGCTATTCTTCCACAAAGCTTTTGCGCTAATAAATGGTGGATGTTACAGGGATCGAACCTGTGACCTCCGCCGTGTAAAGGCGATGCTCTCCCGGCTGAGCTAAACATCCGTTTTAGCGTCTTGTATAATATATCAATTATTGTCTGCTTAGTCAATAAATTTATCAAAAAAAATTATGTTATTAAGTAACTTTTTTACTAGTTTTGAGTAAATAGTAATTTAAAGCACATTAATATGCATAAAAAAAGAAACATTGAGCAGAAATTCAATGCTTCTTTGATATTTAATGTTGCATTACATTGATTCTTGAAACGTTATGAGCTTGGTCTCCACGTGAAGTGTGGACAAGATCAAATTCAACTGAGTCTCCTTCATCTAATGATTTGTAACCTTTTTGGTTTATTTGAGAATAGTGTACGAAAATATCGTGATTAACTTCGCCATCAATAATAATGAAGCCAAATCCTCTAATGCGATTAAACCATTTAACAGTACCTTGAATCATACTTAAACCTCCTCTTCTCTATGCTAATTATATAACTATAAAATATTTTTTTAAATATAAATCGTTCGACAAAATTTGCACTCTTATTGATCTATTGCGCCCATTAAAATTAAGCATTTAATTTTATTTGGTTTACCTTTCATTAATTCGTTGTAACAAGCTTTTATTGTTGCACCAGTAGTAATAACGTCATCGATTAAAAGTACTTTTTTGTCCTTTATTCTTTCTATGTTTATTGATGTTATATTTGATCCTATTTTTGATCTTTGTAACGCGTTTTTTCCTTTTTGAGTCGCACTATCTTTTTTTCTTAATATATCGTATATTGGCATATTTAATGATTTGCACATTTCATACATATGGGAGAACTCTCTTTTTTTGATTGATGAAAGTGATGAAGGTGCAATCACAATAGCATAATTAAAGAAGTTTAATTTAATATAAGTTTTAAATAAATAAAAGAAAACAGGTGCAAGAGCAATATCAAATTGTTCTTTATACTGTAAAAGCCATTCTTTTAGTGGTGATTCATAATTGCATAGATAAGTTATATCTATTTCATTTATTCTAATACTTTTATAAACTGGTTTAATTCTTTCTAAACATTTATCGCATAGTACTGGTTCATTAAATATATAATTATATGAAGTCGGAGATATTTTTTCAGCACACGCCAGACAATAATGCTCTATGGTTGGTATCTTTAATTGTTTTGATAGATTTTTTAATGTTTTCATTATAACTTTTACCTAAAAATATTACTTTTCCAGTTCTAGCGTTAAATTTTCTTCCAACACGTCCTGAAATTTGAATTAAACTTTCTGGTGTAAACGTCATATTATCTGCATCTATTACTATAACTTGTAAATCTTTTACCGTTACACCTCGTTCTAATATTGTGGTCGTAATCAAACATTTTAATTGTCCTTTTTTAAATTTTTCGATAGTTATATCTCTATCTTTTTTGTATGAGTATACTAAACTTATGTCTTTAATGAAGTGCTTTGCAAGTTGATATAGTTTTTGTCCTTCGTTTATAGTTGGAACAAAGACAAAAAGAGGCTTGTTAGAATTTAAAATTTTTAAAATAACTTTTAAGCATGTAAAGTATTTACTTAGGCCATAATAAACAAATTCAGGAACTGGTAAAAATGCACCGTGATATCTTTTATTAAGTTCTAAAATTGTTCCACCACGATTCTTAATTTCACATATATCTTTTTCAGAAGGTGTTGCGGATAGTAAGACTTTTACTCCTGTACAAGTAAGTGATTTTTCAACAAATTGATGTAGCATTTCGTTGTTTGCAAAAGGGAAAGCATCTATTTCATCAATTATTAATAAATCAAAATAATTTTTGTATCTGAACAATTGATGAGTTGTTAATACAATAATATCAGCCTCTAGTTTGTAGCTATGATTGCCATAAACTGATATGACAGACGCATTTGGAAAAGCACTTGAAATTCTAGGCTTTAAATCTATAACAACATCCTTTCTTGGTGTGGCAAAACCGACAGTTTTTCCTTCATTTAAAGCTTTTTCCATAGCTTTATAAACAAGTTCAGTTTTTCCAGCACCAGTTACAGCATTTATTAATACATCTTTTTTTAATATAAAGTTTTGCATTACTAAATTTGATATATTTTCTTGCTTATCAGATAGAGGGTAATCTAGTTTTAATTTGATGTTTGAATTTATTGGTATTTTATTTGCTTGTCTCCCATTGAAGCTAATACATTTTCTACAATATATTTTTCCACCTTTTTTGGAAAAGAAACGCTCGTCGTTGTTTCCACAAACTGGACAAATAGACATATAAATTTTCTCCTTACTATATATATGGGTTTTTAGTATAAATTTTCGAATTTGTATGAAAATAAAAATGGAGGATATATAAAATGAAAATGAACTTAGGGTTAAAAGATATGGTTAAGATTAATCAGTTGTTTGAAACAGCTTTAGAGGTAGATGTGCCATTAATAATTAGCAATAAGGAAAAAGCTCACATATACATGATGAGTGAAGCGACATACAATAAACTTATTGGTAAAAAAGAAACAATTAGAGACAAAGAAATAAAAAAACAAGCTGGGAAAGACAAACATAAGTAAACATATAACAAGTTAAATCATATATTTAATAAAGGTGATATATGTGTACCGTGAGGTTTGTTGTAAAACATTAATTGGTAAAGGAAAACTTGATAAGCATAAAGAAATTTCAATTGAAGTAGGAACAAACGCTAGTAAAACATTAGGTTGTTGGATTATAAATCATCAATGCAACGCTTATTATCACAATAAAGATATAAGAATAAAAGGAAGTTACGATGTCGAGCTTTGGATGGCTGTTGATGATGATAAAAAAAGTGAAGTATATAGGACAACAATTGATTTTGATGAGCAAGTAAATTCAGCATTTAAAGACTTAATTACTTTAGATGATAAATTATATTTAAAGACAATAATTACACATTATCCTTCTTGTGTAGGAATGACATTATTAGACACTGGATTAGTAAAAGTTGAAATTGAAAGCCAATATGTTGTCGATGCTTTTGCAGAAGCAATTTTAGTTGTAATGTGTTCAGATAAAAATGAACCTGATTTAACAACAGAAGAAGAAATAGTAATGAATGTAAATCCAAACTATTTAATAAATAAGTGATGTAGAAATATTGAATAAATTTCTTTTAACCTTTATAATGCAAAATGTATATTAGTTGAAAGGAAAATTAAAATGAAAAGAAATTATAAAGAGACAGTTTTTTATGAAATTTACCCTAATTCATTCAAAGATTCTAATGGCGATGGTTATGGTGATTTACAAGGTATAATTTCAAAATTAGATTATATTGCAAGTTTAGGATTTAGTGGAATTTGGTTAAATCCAATTTACGATTCACCATTCTTTGATGGTGGATATGATATTAGGGATTTCTTTAAAGTTTCAGAAAGATTCGGTACTGAAGAAGACTTAAAGCAATTAATTGAAGAATGTCATAAAAGAGACATAAGATTGTTTTTAGACTTGGTTCCAGGACACGCTTCTTTTGAAAATAAAGAATTTTTGGAATCAGCTAAACCTGAAAGAAATGAATACTCAGATTTGTTTATTTGGAACGATAACGTATGGGCAAATGAGCCAGGATATCGTTTGATTTCAGGATTATTTCAAAGATTTGGATGCTATATGGTTAACTTCTTCTCTCATCAACCTGCAATTAACTATGGCTTTAATAAGGTTGAATATCCTTGGCAACATAAGGTTGGTTCACCTGAAGCAAATAAAGGTAAAGAATTTATTGAATCAGTAATGGATTATTGGTTAAACCTTGGCGTTGATGGATTTAGAGTTGATATGGCTGACTCATTAGTAAAAAACGATGGAAATGATAAGGTTGAAACAATCAAATTATGGAAATCAATCAGAGCTGATTTGGCTACAAAACATCCAAACTTCGAAATGGTATCTGAATGGGCTAATCCTGCTCAATCATTAGAAGCTGGATTTGATTCCGACTTTGTTTTAGATCACAGAGGCACATGTTCACATTTATTATTTAGATTAGATGAATATGATTCTGAAGCACATACACCACTTTTAATGAAGTACGATGAAGAAGTTTATAATAAATTTAAGACAGATTTATTAAAAAGATTAAGTGAAGCAAAGAAGTTAAATAAGAGTCTTTCATTTATATCTGGAAACCATGATACACTTAGAATTGCAAACTATTTAGACGATTTAGCTTTAAGACAAGCATACGTATTCTTATTAACTATGCCAGGTGTTCCATTTATTTATGCTGGTGATGAAATTGGTACACATTCAAAACCAATCCCATCTGTAGAAGGTGGTTTCCAAAGAACTGGAACAAGAATGCCAATGAGATTTGATAGCACTAAAAATGCTGGTTTTTCAACTGCAAATAAGACTTTCTTACCAACAAATGAAGATGATTCAACTGTTGAAGAAATGGAAAAAGATCCTACTTCGTTATTACATTTCATTCAAAAATTAATTGAAATTAGAAATAAAGAAAGTGTTTTAACATCAGATGAATTCGAACTTTTAGACGGTAATGTCCTATCTTATAAAAGAGGAAACATTACTGTATATATAAACATAACTAACGATATTCAAACAATTCAAAGTGAAGAAAAAGAAATTCTCATTGCTTCAGGCTCTTTCAAGCAAGATGGTGGAAAAATTGCTTTATCACCAAAATCATCAATTGTTATTAAATAATAAGTAAATAAAAGGAAGTTAATTTGATGAAGCATCATCAAAAGTAACTTCCTTTTCTCTTTAAAATTAGAATTTATTAGTATATAATCTCTAATGCTTGGGGTATAGACAAGCGGTAAGTCAGCAGACTCTGAATCTGTCACGCATTGGTTCGAATCCAATTACCCCAGCCATTATATTGATTGTTTGTTTGATACATTTGCTTGTATCAAACTTTTTTAATAATTAGTCTAACTTATATGTCTTTACATAGAACGTGAAGTAAACGATATGGGTAACCCACACTATAGCTAAAATAATACATAGAATATATATTCCTTTTATAAGCATAAGCGTTAGTCCAATGGCCATTAATAGAGTTACAGTTATAATTACTTTTACTTTTGATTTAAAAGACATTCCTTGTCCTTTAACATAACTTTCTAAATTGTTCTTATATAATTTAGTATTAATAAACCAATTATTTAACTTATCTGAACTTTTAGCAAAAGACACAGCTGCTAAAAGCAAAAATGGAACAGTTGGTAAAATAGGCAAAACAGCACCTAATGCTCCAAGCCCTAATCCTATAAATCCTAGTATAAGCCACAATATTTTCTTAATTTTCACTTTTTTTTAATCTTTCTTTTTTCTCTTTTGCTTGTAATAACGTGATTTAATGCCATTATTGGGTGATAGAATATCATTCTTGGCCCTGAAAAGCGCATAACTTCTCTAATTTTTTCTTGCATTATTGGAGTATAGCAGTGAACTTTACAGTTTGAACAAAATGTTTTATTCTCCATAAATGGACATCTTTCAATTCGCGTTAAAGCATAATTAGTTAGTTCTTGGCATACAGAACATAATTATTTTTTATGTTTGTGCTTCTTTTTACAATATAACGATATCATTAAAGAAACTACTTTTTTTCTTTGTCTCTTTTAGTTTCTTATTTTTAATAATGTATGTATTATTAAAAATAAAATGTCAATTAATATAAATGTGCAATATAAAAGGTGGTAAACAAACTTACCACCTAAATTATTAATCTTCAGTATTAATATTTTTTAAAATTTTTATTTTGTAATCGTCAATTAAATTTGTAACCAAATTAGTTAAGTCTTCAACTGATTCAATATCTGATAAGTTTATAGCTAGAGTTGAAGGAGTAAGATCCTCATTGTTTTCTTTAGCTGAATCATAAACACTAAGCATGCTGTTAACAAAATCTATTTTTTTGTTGATTCCAAGTTTAACTAATTTATCGTTAGAAACAAAGGTAATATTGTTATCTAGGCTAACGCCTAAAACTAGATTTGGATGATAATCATCGACTATTCTTGAAATGGCTGTAATTACTAACTTTAATATTCTAACTTTGCTTTCGTTTTCTTCAAAAGGAGAATAAGTGTATATGGTTTCAGGTTTATAAGCTTTTATTAAATTAACATAGTCATCAATTATTTCTTCATCTTCGTCACTATTTTTGTGGTTTAAGATATATGTTGAATTATATGATCCAATATTAGCAGCTTTTTGTTGCTCTGTTAATCTAATTGAAATCATATCTTCAGGATTATAAAGACTATATAATCCACCATTTTTTATATTTGAAGGGGCCATTGTAATAACACCGACAAAAGATTTATTAGGATTATATAAAGAATCTATAATTCCATCAGCACCTAATCTTTCAATATCAGTTATTTGTTCGGCAATACAAAGAGAAATTAGTGCACCAGTTTTTGCACTTGTAGGGACATATTTTATTGTATTTTCGTTAAGTGACATATTTCCTCCTATGTTCTTTAATAATTATAGCATATATATTTATTTATGATACGATTCACCAGAGTGAATTTTGAAAGCTCTATAGACAGCTTCTGTGGCTATTAACATTGCTTCTGGATGGGTAAAAGTAAAGCTTGACATTTTAACTCTTAAAGCTGCTTTTTCACGTACTTTATCAGATAGCCCATTAGAGCTGCCGATAACAAAATACATGTGGCTTTTAGTTATTTGTGATTCAAATAATATATTAGAAAATTGAACTGAATCGTATTCTTTGCCTTTGGTATCAAATAATATTAAGCTAGAATTTGACTCGATTTTTGAAAGAATTTTTTCTGCTTCTTCATCTAAACCTCTATCAATTTCGATTTTTGATGTTGAAGTTGATAAACGTGATTCGTCTAAATTTATAAACTCTACTTGAGAATATTTTGATATTCTTTTAATGTACATTTTTATGCCTTCTTCATAAAAATGTTCTTTGATTTTGCCAACTAAGATAAATGTTAATTTCATACTAACTCTTTATTCCAGTTTCCGCCTTTATAGACGTTTGTTTCATCGGCACAGCGCACTAGAATATTAGGTATTTCGCATAGTTGAGTCATCATAACTTTATTGTAAGTTTCTAATGCGATTTGTGGCGTGTTGCATTCTTCGGATAAGTGAGCAAGAACAATTTCTTTTGTCTTATCACCTACTAATCCTGATAAGTAATAACTTGCTTCTAGATTGCTTAAGTGACCGTGGTCGCTTAGAATTCGCTTTATTAACTCTTGTGGTCTTCCAGACTCACAGAGCATTTTTGGATCGTGATTTGATTCAAAAATATAATAATCAGCATTTTTGGATAGATCTAACGCTTTTTCAGAAACGTAACCAGTATCGGTAATATATACGAGTTTTTCGTTTTTATCTTCTATAATATATCCTGTTGTATTTATTGCGTCGTGGGATAAAGGAATAGGTGTGACAAAAAAGTCACCAAATTTATACTTAGTGAAAGGACATAATATTTGACTTTCAGGAATATTCTTTCCCAAGACAAAAAGTTGAGAAAACTGCATAGATTCATCAAAGTTTTTTAATCCAGCAGTGTGATCAGAATGCGAATGAGTAACTAGTACAATATTTATATCTGTAATTCCCAATCCACAAATAGCTAATCTTTCATTTAATCTTTTTTTACTAATGCCACAATCTATTAAAATATTGGTTTTACCGCTTGAAACAATAGTTGAATTACCTTTAGAACCACTAGCTAAAACTGCGTACTTCATCCTTGGTAATCATCCCCATCATAAATGGATTCAAAACGGCAAAATTGTTTCATAAACATGAATTTAAAAGTTGCAAGTTCTCCACTTCTATTTTTTGCTAATATGAGTTCTACCATTGAGTTACCAGAGCTAGGTGCGGATTGGCCATTAGGCTCTTCACCTTCAATAGGTGGCTCAGGTGGAATATCTGATTGGTTATTACCTTGAGCTTTATCATCTTTGTTATTGTTATAATAGTCTTCACGATAAATGAAGAATACTTGGTCGGCATCTTGTTCGATAGCACCAGAATCTCTTAAGTCAGAAAGTGCTGGCCTATGGTTAGTTCTTTGTTCGACGTTACGTGATAATTGGCAAAGACATAAGATAGGAACTTCTAATTCTTTAGCTAATTGTTTTAAACTTCTAGAATATTCAGCAATTTCTTGTTGTCTATCGCCTTTATAATTTTTACCAGAGGAATTGATTAAACCGATATAGTCAATAACAATCAATCCCAAATCTGGATGAGAATTTTTTAATTTTCTTGCTTTGGCTTGTATATCCATCAATTTGTTGCCGCCATAATCATCGATGAAAATAGGATCGTTGGCTAAGATATCTAAAGCGCTATTGAGTGAAGCAATCTTAGTTTGTTCTTCACGTTCAGTAGGGAAGTTTGTGTCAAAATATGTAGTGCCATGTTTTAAAGGTAACTGAAGAATATCACCTGTAGATAAATGAGCTTTTTCTGAAGCAAGTCTTAACATGATTTGTTCAGAACTCATTTCTAAAGAGAAAATTCCAACAGGAACACCACAATGTGCAGCTTTAGCTGCAAAGTTTAAAGCTAATGCAGTTTTACCGACAGATGGACGAGCAGCAAGAATGATTAAACTACCTTTTTGGAAACCGCCAATTTTTCTATCCATATCTTCATATCCAGTAGGTGTACCAGTAAGATAAGATGGTCGTTTACCAATGTTTCTTTCACGCTCAGCACGTTCGTTATCTAATCTTTCAACTAAGACATTAATAATATCTTTTGAAGCTAAAAATTCTGATACGCGTCTTTGCTTTGTAATTTCCAAAATAGATTTTTCAGCTGCACCGATAAATTCAGATAAATCTTCTATTTCTTTAGTTTCATATTCGTTCTCTAGATTTTTTAGCAAGCCAAAAAAGCGTCTTGCTAAACTTTTGTCTTTAACTATATTTATATATTCTTGGACATCACTAGTTAATGGAATTTGATATGTACAGTCGACTAAATATTGTTGTCCACCTATGTATTTAAGTTTTTTTAATAATTGTAACTGTTCAGCGACAGAAACTAAATTTACTTCTAAGCCTTTTTGAAGAAGAATGCTAATAGCATCGAATATAATTTGGTTTCTTTCATCTTCAAAATCGTTTGAATTAAGTTGACCGGTAACTTTATACAAAGCGCTAGAATCAATCATCATGCCGCCAATAACAGCCATTTCAGCTATTTGTTGGGATTGTTCCATAATATATTACTTTGCCTTTTCAGAAACATGTACTTTTACTACGCCGACAACGCCTTTAAATAGTTCGATTTTTAAAGATGTTGTTCCATAGGCGTTGCATGGATAGCGATCGATAAACTTTCTTTTATCAATTACAATATCGTATTTAGACTTTAATTCTTCTTCAATTTGTTTTGGCGATATTTGGCCAATCATAAGGCCGTTTTTACCGCTGGTAGCTTGGAATTCAAGAGTGATGCCTTCAAGCTTTTTAGCAACTTCTTGTGCTGCAGCTTTCTTTTGTGCAATTAAGGCTGCTTCTTCAGCTTTTTCTTTTTTATAATCACCAAGAGAATTTTCAGTTAATTTTCTTCCATAACCTTGAGGAATGACAAAGTTGCTGGCATAGCCATCACTTATTTCTACAATCTCTCCTCTTTTACCAACCTTTTTAAGGTCTTTGATCATAATTACTTTCATTTATTTACCTCCTGTTGTTTTTAGTGCAAATATCTTAATCGCTTTATCTTATATTAAACTAAAACGTTATTTTTATCATCTAATATTATAAGTGTATTTGAGCAATAATTGTTAGCTAAATATATATAATTTATTAGTTAACGTTATTTTTATTAGAAATAATGTTGATTTGATTTGTTTCCTTGTTAAAATTGAAATTAAAAGTTGCTGTTTTGCCAAATTTATTTTTGACTAAATCTAGTTCTAAAATAGAATCGATATATTTTGAGCCTTCATATTCATTGCCCATATCAAATGGCGTTGGTCTATAAAAAACGCTAAATAATGTATTAGTTGCTTTATGTTTATAGTTATCTATTCTACGGAGAAAATATGCTTGATCGATATAGCTTTCATTTATACCTAATTCTTTTAAATCTAAGAGATAAGGTTTTCCATTAGCTCTATAACTAACAGCACGACTTAATTGGCTTATAACTATAATTGATATATCTAATTCAATCGCTAAATGCTTCAGCCTTAAAAGTATGTCGTTTCTATTTGCCTCTCTAGGGAAATCTTTATACTGACTATTAAGTTCTAATAGACTTAAATAATCGATTATTATTACTCCTAAATTTTGAAATGCTAATTTTAATTTTCTTGTTTTTTCCTCTATGCGTTCAATAGAGCAAAAATAATTATCATAAATATATATTGGACAATTCGATATTATTTCTGAAGCTTTCGTTATTGATTCAATTTTTGAATCATCCCATTTAATTTTGTTGGTGTTTGAAAAAGAAGATAAGTGACTTAATTTTAAAAAAGGCATGTTGGTAATTTCTTCAGTTGAAATACCAGATACATTAGATAAAAGTCGGATCATTGAATTCTCACTACTTGCTTCCAATGAAAATATACCAACAGGTGTTCCTGATTTAGCAACATTTAAAGCTATTACTAAAGAAAGAATTGTTTTTCCAATATCTGGGCGTCCAGATATTAATGATAAACAACCTTTTTGCAAACCGCCTATTTCGCTATCTAATTCGCTTAATCCAGTTTTAATTTTTCTAGAGTTATCTAACTTTTTTGACAAATTTTTAGCAACACAATTATTGTCACTTAGTTTTTCTATGAGAGAAGTAATAGCTTCGTTTGATGATTTAAATTCAATAGAAGTATCAAAGCTCATTTTTCTTTGTATATCTATGGCTATAGAATTTAAAAAAGTATATGTGCTAAATAATTTTTTATCTTTGTATTCTTTTGCAAGTTCTTTTATAGCAGGTAATATTTTATTTAATGCACTTTGTTTTTTTATAAACTCAATATAGTCTATAAAATTAGCGTCTTTATTGTTATATAAATCAATGCACTCTTTTAAATAAATATTTAAATCGATATCAGAAAATTCATTTTTTGAATTTAAATCAGCAGTTATTTTTTCTAAACTTAATGAAGCTTTATTTGCTAATTGATTTTTAATATAGACAAATATCTCTCTATTTTTAATTGAAACAAAGTCATAAGGATTAAGAATGTTAAAAACATAAGGCAAAAAATCATTAGTAGATTTTTTTGCTTCTAAGTCATTTAAAATATCACCAATAATTATTTTTTCGCTGTCAAGTTGATTCTCTTTCATATTATTACTCCTTTAAGATTAAGTTAATAATAATATTTAATTGAACTCGCTTTTATAGTTTAAAATAATTGTTTGTTTATAAAGACAAATTGATAAATTTACTTGCTATTTGTTGTCTTTCTAGCATCTTGCAAGTATTCGTCTAATATGTGAATTAATTTTTCATAAACTGATGTAATCGTTTCGTTTTGGAATTCACTAGCAGCAGCATTAAAGTGACCACCGCCATTTAACTTTTCCATCAAGAATTGACAGTTTACTGTTCCGTCAGATCTGGCGGATATTCTAATTGATTTTTCGGAAGATCTTCCGATTACAAATGAAGCGTTGACGCCTCTGATTGAAACTGCTTCTCGTGCAGCGATAGCTAAAATAGTTCTATCGATAATATCTTCATCATCAGCAGTGCAAACTAATACTCCATAAAACGGCGTGCTTGCATTAGACATAATTCTATTAATTAGAACGTATTCTTCATAATCTTGTTTTAAGAAGTCATCGGCAGCCTCGTTATTAGCACCGTGTTGTTTTAAAATTGTTGAAGCTTCATAAGTTCCAATGTTTGTTTTATTTCTATAATAGTTTGTGTCTAGCAAAATACCAGCTAACATCATAGTTGCAGCTTTATCGTTTAAAGCGATTGTTGATGGGTTAAATGCGATGTATTCAGCAATTAACTCTGAGGCGCTTGAAGCGCTTGAATCGATACCATTAATAAGAACAGAAGGGAAGAAGTTATCGGCTCTTCTATGGTGATCAATAACGGCTAGCTTAGTTTTTTCGGTGATGATATTTTTATTCATTGCTTGAGAAGGGTTATTAAAGTCAACAGCAACGACTAAAGTATTTTCATTTATATATTCGTTAGCGGCTTTAAATCCTATAGTCATACTCTTAAATTCGTCTGTTGAATAAAGAGTCTTTAATGCACGGCGGGTTTTATTTTCGACAAGTTGGTCATCATATATGATCTTACACTCTACTTTTGCAAAATCAGCTAATGCCTTTACGCCTAAAGCAGCACCAATTGCATCCATATCTGCATAAATGTGTCCCATTACTAAAACGTTAGATGAATGTTGCATTAAAGTGATTAAAGATTGAGATAAAGTTCTAATCTTAACTTTGTTACGTGAAGCTTTCGACTCTGTTTTACCTCCGATGAAAATCATATTTTCACTAAATGGCGCGATTACAGATTGGTCACCGCCTCTAGAAAGAGCAACATCAATTGCGTTGCTAGCTAATTCACCTAATTTTGTATAGTCTGGGAATCCATATGCTATACCAACAGAGAGTGTGAATCCATCTTCTTCAAGATCACGTACCTTATCAACTATGGAAAAATTATCTTTTTGCATTTCTTCGTAGTTTTCCATAGAACATATAAACATGTACATATCAGCTCTTAATCTTTTTGTTAAAGCTTTATACTTTTTTAAATATTCAGTAACTAATTTTCTAGAAGCTGATGTTAAATCGTTAAAACTTGTTTCTTTTTTGGCTGATGAAACATCTTGGAAGTTATCAAACAATATATATCCAACAACAGGAGCTTGATTTTTTGAATAGTTAAAAATAGATTCATAGTCGGTGATATCTTTAAAAATATAAAGGTTAGCGGATTCGATAAATTTAACTTCATAATTGTGCTTTTTATAGATGATTTTTACTGTTTCTTCTTCGTAGTCACTACTTGAAAGTTTAAGCAAATCTGGACTAATTTCATCTATTTTGCAATCGACTACATCAAAATCCATGTCTGTTAAAAATTCGTTGATCCAAATGACATTTTTATTTCCATCTGTTACTGCTAAACCAATTTTACCAAAGTTATATGCTTCTTGAATATCTGTACCAATAACGTCGGCTGATTTAAGCTCAGTTCTTAATTTTAAGTTTTCAATAGTTCTTGATGAGAACCAGTAAAATATTGTGTTAAAACATATTATTGCTAAGCATAAACCGATTGCAATTAAAAAGTAATAATCTAATTCAAATAATGCTGATGCAACAAAAAGGCCAGAGACTATTAATATTTCAAATATAAATAAAATAATCGATTTTATTCTTTGCTTGTGAAGTAGTGTATTCATAAGTACCTCCGAGCCTTTTTTATAAAAAGGCTACTATTAATTATACTATATTAATAGTTTTTCTACTATCTATAAGTATTTTAAATAAATATTTTGTCTACGTAAATTATAAGTAGCATTAATTATATTATACAACTTATTCTATAAATCAAAAATGTTTATAGCAATTATGGTAAAGATATCAATAATTTATAAATATTTATTGCTAAATTATATCGAATTACTTAAAAATAAAGTTTAGAGTAATATTTCTTTTATTAGCTAACATCTGTATAAGCAAAATATCTTATAATGAAAAAAATAATGCTAGACTTTTTTATTTTGTTATAGTAAAATTACGAATGCGCCATAGCAACAAAAAATGGTTGACATATGTACTTGTCATCCGTATAATAGCATTGTTATGCAGAATTTATGCAGAAAGCGAGGTGTGGGATATGGCAGTTCCAGCCAGACGTACTTCTAAAACACGTAAAAGACTTAGAAGAACACATTTTAAACTCAGTGCAAAAGGATTAGTTAGCTGCAGCAACTGCGGAGCGATGATTCAATCACACCGCGTTTGCCCAGAATGTGGCTACTATAACGGTAAGAAAGTCATTGACGTTAAATCTTCCGCTAAGTAACTTAGTTTAGAAAATTTGCTCCCGTGTATTTGGGGGCTTTTTTATTTGTTAAAACATGCTAAAATATCTAGGATATAAGCATAGCTTATAACTTTAATATGGAGAATTTATGGGAAAAATTGAAAAAATTAAGAAAGATTCAAAAAATTATTTATTGGATCACCCTCATCAAAAGTTCATAGTCGATTATTTATGGGCTTTTGTTGTTACACTTATTTCCGCTTTTGCTTTTGCTTATGGCTTTAGAGCATTCGTTGCTCCAGCTGTAGCTGAACACTTAGTTTCAGGCGGTGCTTCAGGTTTAACTCAAGTTATTGTAAGAATAATTGAAAGAATAGCTGGTGGCTTAACTCCTGAGATGTTTAATACATTAGATTCAATAATTTTCTTTTTAGTCAATGTACCTTTGTTCTTCTTAGCTTGGTTTAAAATAGGTAAAAGATTTACTGTTACAACATTTGTCAATGTTTTATGCGTTTCAATTTTTATTAAAATTCTTCCAAACGAAATGGTAACAGTTTTCAAAATATATGATGATACAATTGCTAGAGCTTTATTTGCTGGCCTATTGACAGGTATTTCAAGTTCATTAGCATTTATGATAGGTAGTTCAGCTGGTGGCGTTGATGTTATTTCACTTTATATGGCTGAAAGAAAATCTACATCTATTGGTAAATATGCTCTTAGTCTTAACGCTATGATTGTTATTAGTTATGTATTGTTATCTGTTGGCTTAGATTCATTTGACAGTACGATTAATATGGCTCTATATACTTTGATTTATTTCTTTACAAGTTCTAAAGTTATAGACGTTCTCAATCAAAAAAATAAGAAGACACAATTGCAAATTATTACTACAGATGAAAATATGGCACAGATACTTATTCACACATTACCACATGGATGTACAATAGTTGATGCTAAGGGTGCTTATAGCGACCAACACAAATATATTTTATATTTAGTAGTTTCATATAACGAAATTCATAAAGCTATAAAAATTATGAGAGAAATTGATCCTGCTTGTTTTGTTACAGTTATTAACACATATCAAGTTTATGGAAAATTCTATATCAAACCAATTAAGTAAAAGGAGATAAATAAAATGAGTACTTATGAAGATTTAGCTGAATTAATTTTTCCAGATGTAAAGGAAACAGTCGAAGATTTAGAAAAAAGATATCCACCAAGAAATTTACCTGAAGGTGCTATGGTAACAAGATTTGCCCCTTCTCCAACAGGCTTTTTACACACTGGATCTTTATTTACAGCATTAGTCGCTTATACCGTTGCAAAACAATCAAAAGGTGTGTATTTCTTTAGACTCGAAGATACAGATCAAAAGAGAGAAATTGCTGGTTCTGGAAGTGAATTAGTTGATCAATTAGCTTATTTTGGAGTAATTCAAGATGAAGGCTATTTTGGAAACGAAGAAAAAGGAAGTTATGGTCCTTATGTCCAATCGAAAAGAGCTGACATTTATAAAATTGTCATTAAAGAATTGATGAAGCGTGGAAGAGCTTACCCATGTTTTTGCACACCAGAAGATTTAAACTTATTAAGACAAACTCAAGAAGCTAATAAAATTACTCCTGGATACTATGGCCCATATGCAAAATGTAGAAACTATAGCATCGATGAAGCAATTGAAATGATTAAGGCAGGAAAACCTTATGTTATAAGATTTAAATCGATGGGAAATCACACAAACTATATTAAAGTTCACGATTTAATCAGAGGAAATTTAAATCTATCTGAAAATGATCAAGATATTGTTATTTTAAAGAGTGACGGATTACCAACATACCACTTTGCACACTTAGTTGATGATCACTTTATGAGAACAAACTGTGTTACTAGAGGTGAAGAATGGCTTTCAAGCTTACCAATCCATCTAGAATTATTTGCTTCTATGGGATGGGAAGCTCCTCAATATGCACACTTACCAGTTATCATGAAATTAGATAATGGTAATAGACGTAAATTATCTAAGAGAAAAGATAACGAAGCAGCAGTATCTTTCTTCTTACAAGAAGGATATCCAAAAGAAGGTATTATTAAGTACTTATTAACAATTGCTAACTCTAACTTTGAAGAGTGGTTATTAGCAAATCCTACAGCTGATGTTTCTACCTTCAACTTTACATTCCAAAAAATGAGTCTTGATGGCGCTTTATTTGATTTACCAAAGCTTTTAAATATATCTAAGGATGTCATTGCATATTACGATGCCGCTAAGGTAGTTTCAGAAGCAACTGAATATGCTAAAAAATATAGTCCTGAATTGTTGTCATTTATTCAAAAAGATGAAAATAGATTCTATAAGATTATGAATATTGAAAGAAATCAAGATCATCCACGCAAAGACTATGAAAAGTATTCCGATATATATGGAAAAGTTAAGTTCTTTGATGCTGATATTTATAATGAAATGTTGAATTCAACTGAATTACCATTTAATGCATTTATTGATAAAAATGTTATTAAAGAAACATTGTCAGACTTTGCTGATACTTTAGACTTAACTACTGACGAAAGTACTTGGTTTGCAAACTTAAAAGCTTTAGGTGTAAAACATGGCTTTGCAGAATCATTTAAGATTTATAAGAAAGAAAAAGAAAACTATTTAGGACATGTAGGCGATGTCGCTGAAATGGTCCGTATTGCTATGACTACAAGCAAGAATTCTCCAAATCTTTATCAAGTATTGTCAATTCTTGGTATTGAAGAAGTTAGACGTAGAATTAATTTAACAATTAGTAAATTTTAAAGGAAAAAGACATTTATTGTTACATATATAAAATAGGAAACAAAAAGTACGAATTACTTTGACTTTGACTCTATTTTGTAGTAACATAACGAATGGTTTAGTGAAGAAAACCATTACTTCTTGCCATCACTAGACTGATGGCCATTAGTCCAAAAGGAGGTGTTCACATGAAAAAATACGAAATCATGTACATCCTTAAGCCAGAACTCGATGCAGATCAAATCAAAGCTGCTAACGCCAATCTTCAAAAGATTCTTGAATCCAATGGCGCTAAAATCGAAGATGTAAATGAGTGGGGTCTCCGTGATCTTGCTTACGAAATCAAAAAAGAGCGTAAGGGTTACTATGTCGTCATGAAGCTCAGTACTTCGGATACAAAAGCTATCGATGAATTCAATCGTTTAACTCGTATCGACGTCAATGTTCTTCGTTACTTAATCACAGTTTCTGAATAAGTAAGAAAAGGAGAATGATAAAATGTTAAATCGTGTCGTTATTGTGGGTCGCTTAGTTAGAGATCCAGAATTAAGAAAAACTGCTAGTGATAGATCAGTCGTCGCCTTCACAGTCGCACTAGATAATCGCACTACAAATAATGGTGAAAAATCAACAAGTTACATTCCATGCACAGCTTGGAATAGCACAGCTGAAAGTATCGCTAAATTTATGAAGAAGGGAAGCCTTGTTGGTGTCGATGGACACCTTAATCAAAGAAGCTATACAGCTAATGATGGACGTAAGGTTTCGGTAGTTGAAGTTATCGCTGATTCTGTTCAATTCTTAGAAAAGAAAAATGATTCTTCGGTTAATTCTTCAACAACCAGTAATAACGATTATAACCGTCAAATGCCTGAAGACGAACCAGTTGAAGGTATCGATGCTTCTGATGATGATCTTCCTTTCTAGAAAGGAAAGTAATCAATATGTTTAAAAGACCAAAGCCAAGAAAAAAGGTCTGTTATTTTACAAAGAATAAGATTAAGACAATCGATTATAAAGATGTTGAACTCTTAAAGAGATTTATCTCTCCATCTGGTAAAATCACATCCAGAAGAGCTACAGGTACATCTGCTAAATATCAACGTATGTTAGCAGTTGCTATCAAGAGAGCAAGATATATGGCTTTATTACCATATATTGCTGACTAATTAATTGGTAATATATTAACTCTCACATTCAAATGTGGGAGTTTTTATTTGCTCAAAAATAGAAAACTTTAAAATTTATATGGAAGTATTTTTAGTTATTTCTATATAATAAATGTGGATATAAAAATGAGAACTTCAGATTTGACTAGAAAAATAACTGAAGCAGCAATTTTTGTTGCAATCGGTGTTGTTATGTTATTCGCTTTACGTTTGTTAGAACTAGGTAGTAGTTCTTTCTTTTTGATTGCTACTTTACTAGCGATATATACATATAAAAATGGTATTGAATATGCATCCATACCTGGGATTTCTTTGGCCGCTATTTCGTTTGCAATTATTTCTCCATGGGATGTTTTATTTTATTCATTACCACCTATAATTTCAGGCATCGTTTATGGATATATGTTAAAAAAGAATATTAACAAATATTTAAGATTAACCCTTTTGGTAATTATTTCATTAATATTTGATATTTTAGGTACTTTTGTTACTGCTTATATTTATGACATAAATATATTTACAGATTATCTTAATTTGGTTGATGAAATATCTAAATTGTTCAACATTTCTGAATCTAATACTTTAATGAATACATTAAAGTGTGTTGTTATTGGTTTAATACCTTCAACATTTTTACTAACTGCTATACTTAATTGCTTCCTTGTCATTTTGTTATGTGAAGAAATTTTAGCTAGACTTAAATTGAAAAATAGAGAAATTATTTTATTTAAAATGAATATAACAAAGGTCTGGGCAATATTATATCTGATAGCGTTTGTTGCTGTTTTAATATATTCCAACTTTGTAGATTATTCAAATTCACTAAGTTTAGTTTTTTATTCAATAGTTCTTACATTATTTATTATTTTAGCATTTATAATGTGTTATCAAGTTTTACTTATATCTTCAATATATTGCAATGTGCAAAATAAAAAGTGGCTATATTTCATAATTGCTATAGCCACATTACTATTTTTCCCATTAGCCGCTATTTTAGGAACAGTATTTACTTTTAAAAATACATATAAAACTTTAGTAAATAATATTGAAAATTATAATAATTAAATTTCTTTTAATTGCTTTCCATATAAATCAATTGGATTTAAGCATATATCGTTTTTAATTACTTCGAAATGCAAGCTATTAGAACAGTCTCCATTTATACTTGAACTTCCTGATGTTCCTATTTTTTCACCAGACTTTACTTCTTGTCCAACTTTCACGTCAATTTCACCTAAAGAGGCATATAGAGTTGTTAAATCAGTTCCAACATGTTGAATTTCAACGATGTTTCCAAACGTCTTATCATTTGGAGTTATTGATTTAACCACCCCATCAGCTACTGCATAGACATTGAATTTGATATCAGATTTCGTATAGTAATCTACCCCTTTACTTGAATGGTAGACACCATCTTCGATATACATAGCGTTTTGTAATATATTATCTTCTTTAGACGGATCAAAAAAGTATCTTTTGATCTCTACTTTCTCTTCAGTAAAAGGCTTTTTTAATGTTGAATCAAGTATTGAAACTACAGGCTCGGCAGTACTAGATGGTTGAGTTATTGAACTTGATATGCTCGTCGTACTTGAGACAGGAGTTACAATGACATCATCTTTAGGTTTTCTATTTAACAAAATTCCTATTGTTGTTACTGATCCTAAAAAAAGCAAAGAGCACGCAATTACTATAATACTTGATTTTACTTCTGGGCTTAACTTATTTTTCTTTTCATATTTATCTTTCATATTTTTAACCTCAATTAAAGTTTGTTCATAATATCGTACTTTATACATTTAAATTTTTAGCGTATAATAATGGCATGATTAAACAATATAAAAAGACTTGTGATTATTCTTACACACTAGGATTTTATCCAACATTAGAGCTTATAAAACGTCGCAAAGACTTGCTTAGATTCGTATATGCTTCTAATCAAGCATTAGAAAGCGATGGATTTAGGCTTATTGAAAAACTTGTAGATAAATCGAAAATAATTATTTCAGACAATGCGCTTGAAAAATTGTCAGATAAGGGAAATGATTTTGTAGCTGGAGTCTTTAATAAAGAAGAACAAACTCTCGACAAAACTAAAACACACGTTGTTTTAGTTAATCCAAGCGATATGGGCAACTTAGGAAATATTATGCGCTCTATGTTAGCTTTTGACTATAATGATTTAGCGATTATTACACCAGCAGCGGATATGTATAATCCTAAAACTGTTAGAGCATCTATGGGTGCTATGTTTGGAATTAGAATTGAAAAATTCTCTTCATTTGAAGAATATTTATCTAAATACGAAAGACCATATGTTCCTTTTATGCTTCAAGCTAAAAGAGGATTAAAAGAAATTAGTACATTTAATTCTCCTTTTGCTCTTGTTTTTGGCAACGAAGCAACAGGTCTTCCAATAACATTTTTAAACGATGAAGCTGTTAAAATTGAGCAAAGTGATGAAGTTGATTCTCTAAATTTGCATACAGCTGTTGCTATTGCTTTATATGTTGCCAAAAAGTAATTTAATAGGCTTTGCACCTTTTAACGTAACTGAAAACACCAAATATTTGATATTGGGATCTTTTCCTTCAGTTAAGTCTTTAGAAGGTGATTTTTATTATTTGCATCCACAAAATAAATTTTATAAATTAATCGCTAATTTTTTTAACGAAGATTATCCACAAACAATTAGTGATAAGAAAAATGTTTTGATTAGGCATAATATTGCTTTATGGGACATAGTTAAATCTTGCAAAAGAGATGGATCTTTAGACTCAAATATAAAAGAAATTGTTGTCAATGACTTATATAGTATAAAAAACATCTCTAACTTTAGAATTGGATGTACAGGTAAAAAATCATATGAATTAACAAAAAAATATTTTCCTAATTTGAATGTATTCTATTTAAGTTCACCTAGTCCGGCAAACGTTAAATATTTTGACATACAAACTTGGAAAATATTCTTTAATAATTGAAATTATTCTTCGTCAGATTCTGAGTTTTCTAAATCGTCTTCTAAATCTTTAAGCTTATTTTTATCTATTTTTGTTGATTGTGGAATACTATTTTTAGATTGCTTTTTATTTTCATCAGATACTTCGACGACTTTGCCATGATCGATTATTTTTCTAGTTGCTTCCTTTTCATCGATTTTTTTGAAAAATGTTGTGTAGACAAATGTTGCAAACATAATTAATGAAAGAATGCTAAATAAAACTGTCATTAAGATATCAGCATTTTTTAAGAAAAAGTTGGTGCTATCTTTACCACCGAACAACGTTTTTCCACTTGCAATAGTGGAAATACATGCGATTGTATAGCTAGAGATACATATTGTCATAATTAACATAATTACACAAATAATCCAGTTCTCAGCTTTAAATTTTTTGAATCTATCAAATAAGTTCATATATACTCCGTTTAATTTTGAAATCACAATTAATTTCTTTAATTAGTATATCAAATATAAATCTAAATTAAATTGTTTTATAAATAAAAAAGTCCTGGTTTACTACGCCAGGCCTAAAAGCTTTCGCTTTTTACTATTTATAATGTATCACATATATTTGCTGTGATCAATAAAAAACAAGGTTTATAGGAACGTAATACTATTATAAAAAGACATATGTGACATTTTTAAACACTTGAATTGTAAACAACTTGTAAAGAAAATAAAAAAGTGAGCAAAAACACATGAAAACTTACGGTTATATATAGTGAAGGGAAAAATATAGCTAAAAACTATTTAAATTTTGAAAAGATAACGTTTATCAAGGCATTTATAGTGAACGTTATTATTTAAGAAAAATATAAGATTGTCACATAGCTTTATTATTAACAAAAATAGGCAATAGAGCTTATATATCTTTTTAATATAAATTTATATGGAAATATTAGAATTGAAGCTTATACGCTATATAAATCGTTAATAATAAGAATTAGTTTACAATTGCTAATAAAATTATATAGTTTATTATCGGTTGATAATGTAGCCGATTAATGATTGACAATTTATTGAACTTAAAATGTAAACAACTTGTAAAGAAATAGAAAAAGCGAGCAAAAACACATGAAAACTTACGGTTATATATAGTGAAGTGCATACTTTTAACCAATTATGACTCGAAATTTTAAAATTAAGTTTGCAAATACAAAATATAATGTTAACGTTCATCAAAAATATGGACTATTATTCTTAAGTATATATTTCTTAAACGTTGTTATTGATTAATAAGAATATTAAAGATATAAACTTCTTATCTATTTATGATAGCTATTAACTTTTGTGTTCCTTAATAGATAAGAAGAAACATATTAAACGTAAGAGGTGATTATAAAAAAGCCCTCATTGCTGAGGGTCTCCCTAATTCAATTAGAGATTGGTGATAACTCGTGCTATCAATTCTAAAAACCATTATATTTAAAAAATAATTATTAAGCAATAAAAATAATTAAATAAACAAAAAATATAAATTTTGAAAAAAATAATATAAAAAAAGTAAGACTCGTGGGCAACGTACGCTATTATTAGCAACATACCTAAAAAGTTAAACTGTCTTACTTGCTATTGATTATATCAAATAGTTAAAAAATGTAAATAGATAATTAAGGAAGGTAAAAAATAATATTAATGAAAAAAGGGGCTAAGTAGTTAACTTAGACACCCTTCTTTCTCACTAAGCATGGTTGGTCAAGTTAGTGACTGGTGATAACTTAGTGTTATCGTAGCTGTAATTATTATATGCTTAGCAAATACAAACAGTCAATAAAAAATAAATGGTAAATAATAATCATTTAGGCTTTATCATTATAGAAGTAGCGTTATTTAAATTAAAAACCTAAATTAGATATTAAATTTTAATAGATTGTATGGCTGTCACATATCTTTATAAGATGATGAACATAAAGATAACGCTATAGAAAAATAATTTAGTTAAAAATAATAAACAAAAAAAGTAAGGATTCTGAGCACGTACGCTATTGCTAGCAACACACTTGGAATAGAATCCTTACTTGCTATTAATTTTATCAAATGATTAAAAAATGTAAAGTGATTAAAGGCAATATGTTGGATAATTAAGAAATACTCAATTAAATAAGCTTAATATTAAAAACAATAATTATGTCTAGTAAACAATTTTGCTTTTACAACTCAAATAATTATATAAGTGATAAAGAAATTAATTAGATGATATGCTATGCATCTAGTTATTATTGTTATTTATTTTTAAGCAAATAAAAAACGGGGCTGTCCTTTCGGTTTCAGTTACCCGCTTCTTTCACTAAGCATGTTTGAGTAAGTTAGTGACTGGTCTAGCTTCGTGCTAGATATTGTATTAGTATTATATATTCATCAAATACAAACAGTCAACAAAAATTAAATAATAAAGTTGTAAAACGTGTAGATAAGGTAAAGAAATACTTGTAAATAAATTATTCAATATTCGAATCTTTTTATCAAACCAGGTTGTTTTCGGTGCTTATAGTTCATTAGTTCGAACATACGGCAGAAATCAAACTCCGTAAAAATAAAAAAGTTCGACACATTTTACTGTATCGAACTAATTCTTCAATAATGGTGCCGCCTAAAGGAATCGAACCTTCAACCTACTGATTACAAATCAGTTGCTCTGCCAGTTGAGCTAAAGCGGCATGGGTTTGCTAATGGTGGACGCTACAGGGATCGAACCTGTGACCTCTTCCGTGTGAAGGAAACGCTCTCCCTACTGAGCTAAGTGTCCGCGCAAGAGTTAATATATCAAAACATAAACAATAATGCAACATTTTTTTGAAAAAAATACAAAAATAGTTGATGACTGCATATCTTGATTTAATTGTTTAAGCGATTTTAGGTTTTAACTTTAGTATTTAATAAATAATTATATTCATATTTTGTAATCAATTATATTTTTTATTTAATGCTCAGTTCATGAAAGAAAAACGTTCAAATAATGCTTAAAACATAGCAAATGCACACAAAACGAGCATATAAGTTAAATTAATGTGCATATTTACAATTTAAATGCGCAAAATATTGCATTTTTGTGAATATATTATTAAAATAGCAACGTAATCAATGAGAAAGCGAGGAAAATATATGAGCGAAAAATTAGTTGTTCAAGATGAACAAAGCTTAAATGAATTGATTGAAAGAGTTAGAGAAGCTCAAAAGAAATATGCTACATATTCTCAAGAACAAGTAGATAAGATTTTTAGAGCTGCAGCAATGGCTGCTGATAAAGCAAGAATTCCACTTGCTAAAGAAGCTGTTGAAGAAACAGGCATGGGAATTATTGAAGATAAAGTTATAAAGAATCACTTTGCTTCAGAATATATATTTAATAAGTATAGAGAAGCAAAAACTTGTGACGTTATTGAACACAACGAAGATATGGGATATGAAAAATTAGCTGAACCTATTGGTGTCGTTGCAGCTATCGTTCCAACAACAAACCCAACATCTACAGCAATTTTCAAAGCTTTAATTTGTTTAAAGACAAGAAATGGATGTATTTTTTCACCTCACCCAAGAGCTAAACAAAGCACAATTGATGCAGCAAAGACAATTTTAGATGCAGCTGTAGCAGCAGGTGCACCAGAAGATATCATTGGATGGATCGATGTTCCAAGCGTTCAATTATCAGGTGCATTAATGCATGAAGCTGATACAATTTTGGCTACTGGTGGACCAGGTATGGTTAAAGCTGCGTATTCATCAGGTAAACCTGCTATTGGTGTTGGTCCAGGTAATACACCAGCTATTATTACTGATAGTGCAGATATAAAAATGGCTGCAGCTTCAATAATTCATTCCAAAACATTTGATAATGGTATGATTTGTGCTTCTGAGCAATCTGTAATTGTCATGAAGGAAGTATATGATGAATTTAAAGCTGAACTTGTTAAGAGAGGCGCTTATATCTTAAAAGATAATGAAATTGATAGTGTTAGAAAGACTATATTAATTAATGGCTCACTTAACGCAAAGATTGTTGGACAAAAGGCAACTAAGATTGCTGAAATGTCAGGCATAAAAGTTCCAGAAAATTCAAGAGTATTAGTTGGTGAAGTTACAAGTGTAGATTTCTTAGAAGAATTCGCTCATGAAAAATTATCACCAGTATTAGCAATGTATAAAGCTGAAACATTTGAAGATGCATTGGCTAAAGCTACAAAGTTAGTTACTGATGGTGGCTATGGTCACACTTCAGTTATTTATTTAAATGAAGTTAGTGATAAAGAAAGATTATCCGTTTTCGAAAACACAATGAAGACATGCCGTATTTTAGTCAACACACCAGCATCTCAAGGTGGTATTGGTGACATTTATAACTTTATGTTAACACCATCTTTAACATTAGGATGTGGTTCATGGGGCGGAAACTCTGTTTCAGAAAACGTTGGTTTAAAACATTTACTTAATATTAAGACTGTCGCTATCAGGAGAGAAAATATGTTATGGTTTAGAGTTCCAGAAAAGTTATTCTTCAAACGTGGATGTTTAAGAACAGCTTTAACAGAATTAAAAGATGAATACAATAAAAAGAGAGCATTTATTGTTACAGATAAATTCCTTTACGAAAGTGGATTTACAAATAAAATTACTGATAGATTAACTGAATTAGGAATCGTCAGTGAGGTTTATAGTAAGGTTGCACCAGATCCAACACTTGCTTGTGCAAGAGAAGGTGCTAAATTAATGGAAGACTTTAGACCAGATGTCATTATAGCTATCGGTGGTGGATCTCCAATGGATGCTGCAAAGATTATGTGGGTCTTATATGAACACCCAGAAGCAGATTTTGAAGATATGGCTGCTGACTTTATGGATATTCGTAAGAGAATTTATAAATTCCCACATATGGGTGGAAAAGCTTTCTTCGTCGCTATTCCTACTACAGCAGGTACAGGTAGTGAAGTTACTCCATTTGCAATTATTACTGATGAAAGAGATGGAACAAAATATCCATTAGCTGATTATGAACTTTTACCAAAGATGGCTATTGTCGATGCTGATTTAATGATGAATATTCCAAAGGGCTTAACAAAAGCCTCTGGTATTGATGCATTAGTTCACTCAATTGAAGCAATTGGTTCAACAATGGCTACTGATTTCTCTGATGGTATGGCATATAAAGCTATTCAATTAATTTTCAAATATTTACCAAGAGCTTACAAAAACGGTGCTAATGATCCTGAAGCTAGAGAAGGTATGGCTAACGCTGCTACAATTGCAGGTATTGCCTTTGCAAATGCTTTCTTAGGAATCTGCCACTCAATGGGACATAAGTTAGGTAGCTATCACCACATTCCACATGGAATTGCTGTTTCATTAGTCTTAAATGAAGTTATGAAATTTAACAGTGCAGAAAACCCAACAAAGATGGGAACTTTCCCTCAATATGAATATCCACAATCATTAAGAAGATACGCACATATTGCTGAAGTTTTAGGATTATCAGGAAAAGATGATGAAGCTAAATTAAAGGCTTTATTAAAAGCTATAACTGATTTAAAGGTTGAATGTGATATTCCTTTAACAATTAAGGATGCTGGCGTTGATGAAAAAGCCTTCTTAGAATCTCTTGATCAAATGTCAGTAGATGCATTTAACGATCAATGTACAGGTGCTAACCCACGTTATCCTTTAATTTCTGAAATAAAAGAATTATATTTAAAGTGTTACTATGGTAAATAAGAAGGAGAACAAAAATGAAACTTATTGCTGAACGTCGTAATAAAAAAATTTATAAAGATGGAAATACATTAGTTAAAGTATTTAATCATGAATTAACTCCAAAAGCAGATGTTCTTGCTGAAGCAACAAATTATGCTAGAGTTGAAATGACAGGATTAAATATGCCTCATGTTACTCAAGTTAGCAAAACAGAAACAGAAGATTGGTCTATTGCAACTGATTATATCGAAGGAAAAACTCTTCAAGAATTAATTGAAGAAGATAAAGCTAATAAAGGCGCATACATTTCAAAGTTTGTTGAATTACAAATGGAAATTCACTCTAAGAATTGTCCTCAACTTCCAAAAATGAAAGATAAACTTAATAGTAGAATTTCTATGTCAGGATTAGATGCAACTACAAGATATGAATTGCATATGAGACTTGAAAATATGCCTAGACACTTAAAACTTTGCCATGGTGATTTTAACCCTTCAAACGTTATTCTTGGAAACGATGGCAAATATTATATTCTCGACTGGGCTCATGCAACTCAAGGTAATGCTTCTTGTGATGCTGCAATTACATATTTAGACTTCTTACTTGCTGGAGATAACGATGGCGCAGAAATGTATTTAAACGAATTCTGCAAAAAGACTGATACAGCAAAACAATATGTTCAAAAATGGATTGCAATTGCTGCTGCAACTCAATCTGTTAAAGGTGGTCAAGCTGAGAAAGATTTCTTACTCAAACTTGTCGACGTCGTTGAATACGAATAAAATTTATTTAACAAAAAAAGGTAGAAAACATAAAAACAAATGTTTTCTACCTTTTCTTTATTTTATGTCGTATGTATAAACGTTTTTACTTGGATAAATGTTTCCTAACTTATATTTTTTGGAGGCGGATTCAAAGTTAATATAAATCTTTCCATTGTGATAGTCTAAATCTTCTGTCATTGGCATAACAGCGATATCTTGTAATAGATTACCTTTGTCTAAGTAATAGTGATTATCTTTTGGTGATTGAGTTTCAAATACGTTGTCGTAAATTAATAATTGTGAATTTACTATAGCGTAAGAAATTGATAAAGCTATTTTTCCACTATCAGTAATACAAAATCCTTGAACTTTTTTAGGAATAGATATTTTAACGCTACTAGTTTCGGATATGCCGTTTGTTTTAGTGCTATCGTAATCAAAACCTTCAACTATAGCTTTAAACTCTTCACCATTATATGTGTAATGATTAGATTCAGCTGTTTCATATTTTCCTTTCATATAGAATTCACCGACCCAAAGCTTATCTTGACCAGCAAAAACGAATGATGCTTCATTATTAACTTTTAATCTGGAATCTATAGTTACTACAGATTCATTTTCAGCATTAATTAATCTTTCTTTATTAATTGTTAATATTTCTTGATCGTTGCTTAAATAAACATAATTATCTTTAACTGCAATACCACCTATATGTCCTTTAAATATAGAGCTATCTTCATTAGCTAGATTAATAATTTTTGAAGATTGATTGTTATAGTCGTAAATATATATTCTCGAAGCTTCTTTTGTAGTCATATATCCACTAAAGAAATACATATTTGTATCTTTGTCGTAATCTAGGCCTTGTGGGCAATAGTTAGCATCTAAGCCTTGTATTTTTACATCAGTCTTTTTGCCATTTTTGTAAAAATCATCGTACATTGCTCCTCTAAATAATACTAACAAAATTAATGTGATAACTATTAGAGTGATAAGTGATGTGAAAAAAATTCCAATACCTTTAAAAATGTTTTTTACTATCTTCATTATTTGTTCCTCCAGGAGTAGTATTCAATGTCTCTTTGAACATCGACAAATTCCTCATCATTTTTGATTAAGACAAATTCTGAATTCTCAAAAATACTTTTGAAATCGTTTAATGATAAAGCAAGTCCAAGATTATTATTCTTCATAATTACTTTTTCACCTTTTTTGATAAATATAGTTTTTTTATTTTGAATAATACTAGATAGAATTAACCCTCGATCTAGTTTTTCTAGCGCTTCTTCAAAAGTGAGAATCTTATCAAAGTCTTCCATTACTTACTCCTTAATATGTATTATAATTATACAACAAGTTTATTTTATAAATAAATAGGAGATAAATATGCTTGAGTTAATTAAACCATCAATCAAACTTAAAGATCAAATAGAAAAATATAAAATAGATTTTTTAAATTCTAATGAAATATGCGCTGGCTCATCTGAACTTATGTCAATGGATATAGTTTCTGCTTGGTTAAAATATCTTAAAACATTAGAATCAAAGGACACATGTCCAGAAGGCTTAGTTCCATGTGTTCAATATTGCTTATTAGATACTTCGACAAACGAATTAATTGGTTTAGCTAATATTAGATTGGAATTAAACGATTATTTATATAAATATGGTGGTAATATTGGCTATAGTATTTCCCCAAGTAAAAGAAAACAAGGATATGGTACTATTCAGTTAAAGTTAGTTTTAAATGAATGTAAGAATTTAAATATTAATCAAGTATTGATAACTTGCATAGAAGAAAATATTGCTAGTAGAAAAGTAATAGAAAAGTGTGGAGGAGTATTTCAAAACGCTGTCGAAAATAATGGTAAATTAATTCGAAGATATATGATTAAAATTTAATAATAAGTATCAATATATTTTAAAATAGATTTAGCCATTTGATTTGCAATTAGAGCTTTATTTTCAACAATAAATTTAGCTTCTTTTAAATTATCGTGAAATGCAAATTCAATTAAGGCGACATGATCAGCTTTTACATTTTTAATTTCGTATAAATGTGTACCGTCTTTAACGCCACGGCGTTTAAAATTTCCAAGTTCCAAAAAACTTTCATACATTGTTGTGGCAAAAGTTTTATTTGAACCTTTAGTATATATTTCTGTTCCTTGTCCACCACCTGCATTTGAATGTAATGCAAAGTGGATGTGTCTCTTTCTTGAATTGCTTTGATTAACAGATTGAGATAAAGAAAGTCCATTTTTGGCAATATTAGCTTCAATATCAATATAACTTACCAACTTTAATTCTTTATACATTAATTCTGCTATATCTCTCATATTTTCAGCTTCAGAACCAAGATTGTTTATGTACATATTTTTTGTTTGAACTGATGGATTTAAATATATAGATATTTTTTCTCTTGATGTAGGTTTTGAAGTTGAACTGCTACTACTAATAATTTGTGGTGAAGAAATTGATGTGTTAAATTCTATTGATGATTCAAGTGTAGATGTAGTATATATTAAGTCAGATGATGAACTGATATTTATATCGCTTGATGAATTATTTTTAGACACACAAGATGCGTTAAATAGAAGCAATCCTATTGTTACTATAAACGTTGTCGCTTTAAATTTCATTAGTTATTCACGTCCTTTCTTTGTTGGATTGTAACAAAAAAGGGTTGGATAACCAACCTGTTTATACAAAAATGTGCTATCGCCTAGATATTTAATAATTTCATTAATTTTGCAAAGGCATTTGCTCGGTGTGATATTTTGTTTTTATCTTTTTCAGGCATTTCTCCAAAAGTTTTGTTATAGCCATCAGGCATAAAAATAGGATCGTATCCAAATCCGTTTGTTCCGTGTGGTTCGACTATTTTTCCTTTCACTTCTCCTTCACAAATTATTGGTTCTTTTTTATAGTTAAGTAGAACTATCGAGCAGTGAAATTTTGCTTCTGAATTTAGACATTTATCGGAAATTTGATTTAACGAATCTATTGTTTCTAAGTAACGATGAGAATATATTCCTGGAAATTGCTCTCCTAAAGCTTTAATTTCTATACCAGCGTCATCAGCCAAAACAATCATATTTGTTTGGCTTGCAATAGCATTAGCTTTTATCATTGAATTTTCTGCATAAGTCTTTCCATCTTCAATAGGATCAGAATATATATTTAACTCTTTTGGAAGGATAAATTTAATGTCTGCTGAGTATTCCTTGGCTAAATCGATATATTCTTGTCTTTTACCAGGATTATTTGTTGCTAATAATATTTCCATAGTGTCTCTCTTTCATCAATAAATAGTGTAACATATATGCGTGATAATTCATATGATAATCAATAAGTAAAACTTATATTAATATATGGTTCAATAAGGGGCTAAAATCTTGATTTATAATAACTGTTTTGTTAAAATACAACATGTTAAGGAGGTAAATCCCCATGGCAAAATGTAACGTAAATAAAGATTTATGCATCTCCTGCGGTATGTGTACAGCTATTGCTGCTAGCGCATTCGCTTTCGGTGATGATGGAAAAGCTGAATGCATCTTAGATGATGCTGAAGTTACTGCCGATGTTGAAGATTCTGTTCAAGAAGCTGCTACTTCTTGCCCAGTTCAAGCCATCGAAGTCGCTTAATAACTTTTAATAAGTTAGATCTTAATTGCTCCCAAATAATTAAGGGGGCTTTTTTATTTATAATAAAAAACTTATAGAAACCTTTAATAGTCTCTATAAGTTCTTTTAGTTATGAAAAGGGGAGAATTAGCTATTTGATTGAGTTTTATTTGATTCTTCTGAATTTATAACGACATTATTATCTATTGATTCAGAATCTGTATTTGTCTTTTCTTTTTTCTTTAATGTAACAATACTTCCAGAGAAATACTCTTTAAATCTCTTATCTGTTTTTAATAGATGGAAGATGACTCTATTAAATATAATTTCATAAAATGCGCAAACAATTAATCCTTTTAAGAAATTAAATGGCAAATATATATAAGCAATTACGACTGCATAACCACCTTTTACGTTAATTCCAACACTTGTAAAATCATAGTTCCAAGCATCGATGAATGTCGCAGGTTTGCCTAAGATAAATGTTGGAGTAAAGAACAAGAAGTTCATTATTGTTAAAGCTACTGCAACAATTGAACAAGTAATTGCATAACTTGCAATTCTTCCTTTAATTCCTTTTTTGAATAAATGGAAAACTTTACTTGTTAAGAATATTCCTAAGCAATACATAAGTGAAGTAAACAAGGCTGTAAGTTGACCTACAGCGATAGCTCCATTAGGCCCAAAAACAAGTATGTTAATTATAGTTTTTAATATTGCTATTGTTATAGCACCTTGAAAACCATATAAGGCATACCCAATTAAAATAACTGTATCGCTTGGCTCAAGTTCAAGCCATGGTGCTAATGGATACGGCATATATTTGCCTAATAACATCAATACAATACCAAGAGCGCTTAGTACTGCTAAATTAGCAATTTTAACTACTGATTTATTTCTCATAATAACTCTTTCTATGAAAAAAGTCCCTAAAGATATATTCTTCAGGGACACAATTAAAAACGCAAAATTAGGTTCACTTCTTTCATCCAGCCTTTACTGTCGCCTTAGGAATTGCACCTAATCATGCTCAACTAGAGCTCGCGGGGTATACCGCCGAGTGGGAATTTCACCCAACCCTGAAGTATAAATATTTTTACACAATACTTATGCTTTGTCAATAGGTTACTTTTTTGTTACTGTATGTTTATTATTAACCTTATTTTTTAAACATTGATTTTTAATTTTGGTAATTTCTGATAAAGGAATTTCTCTATATTCACCACGTCTCATACCTTCAATTCCAATATGACCGACAAGTTTTCTTTCAAGATCAATTACAGGATGTCCGACATATTGAAGCATTCTTCTTACTTCACGTTTTTTACCTTCGTGAATAATTAATTCAACAATAGATGTATCATCATCAAAGACCATAACTTCTTTAATTTTGGCTGGTGCAGTCAATCCATCTTCTAATTCGACACCTTGTTCAAGCATCTTCTTTTGTGCTTCTGTTAATCTACCTTCTATTTTAGCTCTGTAGGTTTTATCTAAGGAACTTGATGGGTGCATGACTAAATTAGCAAATTCACCATCGTTTGTTAGTAAGATTGCTCCATGGGTATTAATATCTAGTCTTCCAACTGGAAATAGACGACCATATTTTGGTGGCATTAAGTCTAAAACAGTTTTTCTACCTCTATCATCAGCTGCAGTAGTGATTACTCCAGTAGGTTTATTTAATACAATATATGTATACGTATCTTGCTTTTTTGATACTTCTTTTCCATCGATAGTAATTTTTACATCTATTGGAAATTTCATTCCAAGTTGATCGACGGTTTTTCCATTAACATTAACTCTTCCATCAGATATATATTCTTCAGCTTTTCTACGACTGCAAAAACCTCTATCAGCAATTATTTTTTGTAATCTTTGTTCTTCCATATTTTGATTTCCTTTTCTTAGCTATTATACTTTAGAAAAGAAACTTAGTGAAGAAAAATTATAGATAAAATTATTCCCATTCCCATCCCAGCTACATCTGCAATTAAACCTACTTTTAAAGCATGTTTCCATTTAGTTATTTGAACTGTAGAAAAATAAAGAGACAATACATATAAAGTTGTATCGGTTGAGCCTTGAATTGTCGAGGCAATTTTGCAAGATTGTGAGTCAGCATTAACACTACAAACGTTATTTAAAACTGCTAGTGAAGCACTGCCTGAAATAGGTCTAAAAAATAACATAGGTGTTATATCAGCTATTATTGAAGCTTTTTTTAAGAAAGCAGATAAAAAGAAAGCTATGTCATCAATCAACCCTGAAGCTTCTAACATTGAAATTGCTAAAAGCATTGCCATTACTGATGGAAAAACTTCAACGAATAAACTTAATCCGTCTTTGCATCCTCTCGTAAACGAATTATATGGCTTTTTCTTCTTTATTAAGGATAGAAATAACGCTATTACTACTACTCCAGCAATTAGCCACAAAGATAATTTAGATATCATTTTTTATTTTTCCTTAGCCTTTTATTTCGATAGTAAACATCAAAAAGTAATCCAACTATGCATGCAAATAATGTTGATATAATTCCACAGATAACAAAGTCGGCAGGATTTATCGCACCATATTGTTGCCTAATTGCAATTACGGATGTAGGAATTATTGTTACTCCAGCTGTGTTTAAAACTAAAAAAGTAACCATCGCATCACTTGCTACTCCTTCTTCTTCATCACTCAATAATTTGAGTCTTTTCATTGCTTTTAAACCACTAGGAGTTGCGGCAAAGCCTAAGCCTAACATATTTGCAGCTATGTTAGTCGATATTAATTCACGTGCTTCTTTATCTTTCATTTGAGGCATAATTAAATCTAATAAAGGTGTTAATAGTTTGCTTATAAACTGAATTGCTCCGCAGTCAGCTAATATATACATTATTCCGTTCCAAAACACTGCAGAAAAAACTAATGTACAAACAAGCTCTAAACCCTTTTGTGGCAATGATAAAATTATAGTTGCCATTGTATCGAATCTTTTTGTAATTATTCCGTATAAAAAAGAAATTAACAAAATACCTAACCATATTTTATTCATATAAGTTTACCTTTATACGTTCTCCATCATCTGTAATATATTCCATATATAAAAGTTGACCAGAAGAAGAGAATTTATATAATTTAATTCCATTTTTAAATTTTTCTATTGGAACAACAATTCCAATCCTCTTTTTACTTTCAATTTTATAATCGTATATTTGATTTATACCTGGCTTTAAGAATTCTATAAAAGCCAATCTAGAAAAGTATTTTTCGTACATATTTTTATGAAATTCAAAGTCGTTTCCGCAATTTAATGTGCACATAGCTATTTTTAGGCCATTTTTAGTCGCTCCTGATACAAAAGTTCTCTTGGCTTTATATGTATATCCTGTTTTTCCACCATCTGTGTATTCGTACATTTTTAACAATTTATTTTTGTTTATCCACGTGTTTATATGTTTGCAAGAATAAGACTGAGTTTTTGAAATTTTACTAAACCAAACATTTTCTAGTGCATAAGACATTAAAACAGCCATATCATAAGCAGTAGACAAGTTACCTATCTCGTCTATATCTAATCCACTTGCATTTGTAAATTTAGTATTTTTCATTCCAATTTCAGAAGCTTTAGAATTCATTTTTTTAACAAATCCATCGATGGATCCACCAATATAGGTTGCGATTGTGTAAGCTGCATCATTTCCACTTCTCAACATTAAACCATAACACAAATCTAACAAGGATAACTTTTCATTTTTTTGAATATAAATGGAACTACCAATTTGCTTTGTTGCTTCATTAGGTGCTACTATAACATCAAATATTCTATTACTTTCTAAAGCGATAATGCATGTCATTACTTTTGATATGCTTGCAACTGATCTAACTTTATGTATATTTTTCCCTTCTAGTACTTCTAGATTATCTCTATTAATAATGACATAACATTCTGAAAAATATGTTTTGTTTGAATTATCTATTGTTTTAGTGTTTTTTAAAGTTGCTAAAGATAATAAGGATAAGAATATAATAAAAATTTTTTTCAAAGTTACTCACCTCATATAAGTAAATGAAAAAACGTCTTATATTAGAACAATAAGACGTTAGTTATTAGCTATAAATTTTTTAATTATTTCTTCAAATTCATCAGCTTTTTGAGGAGAGTTTAGTTTTATTTGAAAAGTTTGTCCATTTCTTTCATATGTGCTTTGAACGTTTTGGTAGAAAGATGATTTTTTGAATTCACCAGCTATTCTTTCAGCTTCTCTAACAGAAATGTCTTCGTCTTCAAATTTGTGCATCAATGTTATTTGTTGCTCTTTGGATAATCCTAATAGAACTCTAACTTGGGCATATGATAAATGGCCTTTTACTACTGAAGACTTTATTTCTTTTGGTAAAGATAATATTCGCATTAAGTTATTTACTTGACCATGACTTTGATTTGTAATTAAACAAATATCTTTTTCGGTATAGCCATATTTTGTTATTAGAGTTTTAAATGCAGTGCCTTTTACAAATGCATTATCACCGTTTTGAATTTCATTTTGAAGAATGTAAGCAAACAGTTCATCTTTTTCAACGTTTAAAATAATTGTTGGAACTTCTTTTATTTTTAATTTTTTGGCAATAAGGAATCTTTTTACTCCATTTATTACATAGCGGTTTGTATTTTCGACAATAGCAAAAATAGGAAATAAAACACCGTTTTTTTCAATCGAGTAACAAAGTGGTGAGTTTGATATATCGTAATTTGATTCATCAAAAAGAGGGTGAATCTTTAATTCGGTTGTAGGAATTAAAGATGAACTTGAAAAGCGGACGTTTTTCTCGATTTCTTGAACTACTGAAGAATCTTTATATTTTTCTAGTAATTCAGCAAGCGTTGGATTATTTTTCTTCTTTTCTTCTGACATATTCAATAACCTCTCTAGCTAAAGATGAATAAGCAATTGAACCTGCTGCTTTTGGCTTATAAAAATTAACTGGTTTTCCTAATGCTGAACATTCAGCGAGAGAAACATTTCTTGGAATTTGTGTTGCGAAAGTTTTTTCTTTGAAAGTTCCAGTAACTTCTGAAGTAATCATAGTTGATAACTTTGTTCTATTATCGTACATGGTCAATAAAAAGCCTAATATGTCTAATTGTGGATTAGTACTCATTCTGACATTGTTGATAGCTGCTAATATTTGAGCTACAGCTTCCATTGCAAAATATTCACATTGAACAGGAATTAAAACTGAATTTGCAGCTGTTAAAGCATTTAAAGACAAAAATCCAAGTGATGGTGGACAATCTATAATTATGTAATCATAATCGTTATTTATTTTAGTCAAATATTGCTTTAAAGTGTTAAGTCCAGAGGTGATTCCTAAAGATATTAATTTTCCTTCGGCGGCTGCTAAATCTAGATTAGCAGGCAAAATATCGACATATTTAATAACTGTTTTTATTATTACATTTTTTATACTCTTTTCTCCAATGATTACATCGAAGATAGTCTTTTTTAAAATTGTTGGATCGATTCCTATACCTCTGGAGCAATTTCCTTGAGGGTCAAGATCGACAATCAATACTTTTTTTTGATACTTTGCTAAACAAGAAGAAAGGTTTATAGCAGTTGTTGTTTTACCTACTCCACCTTTTTGATTTGCTATAGCAATAATTTCACTCATTAAAAAAGACCTCACAGTGTGCGAGTTAAAGTATACATTATTTAGGCTATAATCACAAGGTTATATAATGTAAATAAATTAAATTATATTGTTATAATATAAAAATTAACGCATATAAAAAAACACGTGTATAAATTTGTTAAGTAATATTTATTTGAACACGTGTTTAGATTTTATTTTGTGTTGTATTTTTTTATGTGAAGAATTAAGTTGTTTATATCAGCAGGGTGAACATTTGTAATTCTTGATGCTTCACCGACAGTTTTTGGTTTGATTAGATTAAGTTTTTCTCTTGCTTCGAGAGATATTCCATCGAGATGTAAGAAATCTAAATCGCTTGGAACTAATAATTCTTCTAATGACTTGATTTTTTGAGCTTCTTTAATTTCTAAATTGATATATCCTTCGTATTTGATATCTGTTTCTAATTTGAATGTTTGTCTATCAGATAAGTGTGGCAAAGAAGGCTCTGTATCTCTTAAACCGTTATAGTCAATTCTTTGTCTTCTTAATAAAGAATCGAATGAAACGTTTGGATCTACATCTAGATAATCTTTACTTTTGACATACTCAACTACTTTTTCGTTCTTTCCTACGTGGATTTCTTTTAAAAGTTGTTTTGTGTCTTCTATTTCTTTGTGCTCTTTCAAATATGTATCAAATCTCTCTTGAGAATTTAATCCAAGTTTATAACCATATTCCATTAATCTATCATCAGCGTTATCTGATCTAGTTAATAGTCTATACTCAGATCTAGAGGATAGTAATCTATAAGGCTCTGTCGTACCTTTTGTAACTAAGTCATCTATCATAATACCGATATATGCTTCATCTCTTCTTAGAATAAATGGCTTTTCGCCTTTAATATATAAAGAAGCGTTGATTGCTGCCATAAGTCCTAATGCTGCAGCTTCTTCATATCCTGATGTACCAATTATTTGACCGGCACCATATAATCCTTTATATTTTCTTAATTGAAGTGTTTCATCAAATTGTAAAGGCTTAATTGCATCGTATTCAATAGCGTAAGCATATTTTATAACTTCTGCATGTTCTAAACCAACAAGAGAATGAATCATTTCATCTTGAACGTTTATAGGCATCGATGTAGAAAAGCCTTGAACATAAATGGATTCAAAGTAATTAGATTCTGGTTCTAAGAATAATTGATGTCTTGATCTCTCAGAAAATCTCACTACTTTATCTTCTATAGATGGACAATATCTTGGGCCAACACCTTTAACAACTCCACCATACATAGCAGATTCATTTAAATGAGCTCTAATAATCTCATGTGTTTTTTCGTTAGTATAAGTTAAGTAACAAGGTACTTGATCTTTTAAAGGCTTGAATTCTTTAGTGTCAAAGGAAAAAGCTAGTTGTCCATCCATACCATATTGAGGCTCTAGTTTTGAGTAATCTATTGATGAAGGAACAATTCTTGGAGGGGTACCAGTTTTAAGTCTAAATAGTTCAATTCCATGCTCTCTTAATGAATCAGATAGACCATGTGCAGCATTTTCTCCGTCTGGTCCACCGCTTGTAACGTTGTGTCCACGCATTATTGTGCTATCAAGATGAGTTCCAGTTGTTAATATAACAGCCTTAGATTTTACTATTTCGCCTGTTTTTAATTTTACGCCGACAATTCTATCGCCTTCAGTAATAATTTCTGTAACTTCCTTTTCAACAATTTCTAAATTAGGAGTATTTTGCAATAAATTTTGAACATATGCTGGATATGTTTTTTTATCTTCTTGGGCACGTAGCGATCTAACTCCAGGTCCTTTTGACATGTTTAAAATTTTAATTTGCAAGTAATTAGCATCAGCAGCTTTGCCCATTATTCCGCCAAGAGCATCAATTTCTCTGACGACTATGCCTTTAGCACTGCCACCAATATGTGGGTTGCATGGCATGTTAGCAATCATTTTAATATTTAGACATAGTAATAAAGTGTCCATTCCTAAAGTAGCTGCAGCATGTGCAGCTTCACTTCCAGCGTGTCCACCGCCTACAACGATTATATCGTATGATTCTTTCATTATCCTATACTACCTTCCATGTCAAATTTAATAAGTTGATTTAGTTCAACAGCATATTCCATAGGTAATTCTTTAGAGAACGGTTCAATGAATCCCATAACAATCATTTGTGTAGCATCTTTCTTTGAAAGGCCTCGACTCATTAAATAGAACAATTCATCATCGTTTATCTTACTAACTGTTGCTTCGTGTTCAATAAACGAAGAACTATTACTGACGATATTTGTTGGAATTGTATCTGATTTGGATTTGTCATCAAGTATTAAGGTGTCACATTCGATATGGCTGTGCGAACCGCTAGCTGAAGGAGTAATTTCAGCTAAGCCACGGTAATTAGCAACGCCACCTTCTTTAACAATCGATTTTGAAATAATTGTTGAAGTTGTTTCTTTGCCAATATGTATCATTTTAGCGCCAGCATCTTGATATTGGCCTTTGCTTGCAACAGCGATAGAAATACATGAACCTTTAGCTCTATCTCCTTTTAAAACACAAGCAGGATATTTCATATTAGTTTGAGAGCCTATGTTTCCATCAACCCATTCCATCAAACCATCTTCATCAACTATTGCTCTTTTTGTAACTAAGTTAACAATGTTATCTGACCAGTTTTGGATGGTTGAGTATCTGCATTTAGCTCTTTTTCCAACAAATATTTCAACAACTGCAGCGTGAAGTGAGTCTTTTGAATAAAGTGGTGCGGTACATCCTTCGACATAATGCAAACTTGCATCATCATCGACTATGATAAGTGTTCTTTCGAATTGTCCACTTCTTTCGTTGTTGATTCTAAAATAGGATTGAAGGGGCTTATCTAAAGTAACACCTTTTGGAACGTATATAAAAGAACCACCAGACCAACAAGCTCCGTTTAAAGCTGCGTATTTATTATCAGTATATGGAACTAATTTTCCAAAGTACTTCATAAATAAATCTGGATATTTTTTTAATGCAGTGTCTGTATCTAAGAAAATAACGCCTTTATCAACGACTTCTTGAAGCATATTGTGATATACAGCTTCTGATTCGTATTGTGTGGAAACACCAGCTAAATATTTTTGCTCTGCGTCTGGAATACCTAATTTGTCAAAGGTGTTTTTGACAGTTTCTGGAACTTCTTCCCAATTGCTTTTAACGCCATTTGATGTTCTTGTAAAGTAAGTGTAGTCTTGGAATTGCAAAAAATCTAAAGATGGGCCAAAACTTGGTTGATGGTGGGTTTCAAATTCTTTTAAACTTTTGAGTCTATATTCAGTCATAAAAGATGGCTCATTTTTTAATGTAGATATTTCTTTGACAATATCTTCATTAATTCCTTTAGGTGTTTTGACAATTGAGACATCTTTATCTTTAAAACCGTATTTGTATTCTCCACCGATATTTGGTTTTTCATTACTCATGGTGGTGTTCCTCCTCGTCAAAGATTTCTTCAAGTCCTCTCCAGCCTATTGTTGCACAATTAATTCTTGATGCTTGTTTAGAAGTGTTCATAAAAGCTATTGCTTCACCAAGAACTTCAGGATCATAAGGCTTTTCTAAAATCATATTTTGGTAGTTTTGCATAATATTTTCAGCTTCTTTAACGCTTTTACCAGTAACTAGTTCAGTCATTATAGAAGTTGATGCAGTAGAAATTGCACAACCTACTCCATGGAATTTACAATCTTTGACAATATCATCTTCAATTAACACTTGAATATAAATGTCATCTATACAAGATGCGCTATCCATTCTTATTGTTTTATAGCGTGGGTCGTTAACTTCTTCTTTGTTTCTAGGGTTTTGATAGTGATCCATGATTATTTCACGGAGCAACATTGGATCATTTAAAAAAGGCATCTAAGAAATCACCTCCATGTCTACAAGCTTCTAAGAAGGCATCTATATCTTCTTCTGTGTTATAAAAATATATCGATGCTCTAAGAGTTGCAGTTGTTTTTAAAAAGTTCATTAATATTTTTGCACAATGTTGACCAGAACGCACACATACTCCATAAGAGTTAAATAGTGACGCAGCATCTTGAGCAAAAACACCATCAATATTAAAAGTGATAATTCCAGAATCAGCATCAGGATTATATACTTTTACGCCTGGAATTTTCTTTAAGCCATCAATAGCTCTTTTTCTTAATTTTGCTTCGTATTCTCTAATATTGTCTAATCCGATAGATTCGACATATTGAATAGCGCGTGCTAATCCGATAGCTCCAGCAATATTTTGTGTACCTGCTTCAAATTTTAAAGGCGGAATTTGAAGTGAAACATTTCCACATGTTTCAAATCTTGTGTTCATACCACCACCTGAAAGAAGAGGAGAAATTTTCTTTAAGAGTTCATACTTTCCGTACATTACTCCAATTCCAGTTGGCCCACAAATTTTATGTCCCGAAAAAGCTAAAAAATCACAATCGATATCTTTAACGTCTACTTTCATATGTGGAACACTTTGGGCTCCATCAACTATAAATAAGGCATTATGTTCATGAGCAATTTTTGCAAGCTCTTTAACATCAACTGTGTATCCTAAAACGTTTGTTACTTGGGCTAAAGATATTACTTTAGTTTTTGGAGTAATAGAATTTTTTAAGTTTTCTGCAGTCATCCGTCCATCTTCTGTGAGTGGAATATAACCAATTGTACAATGCTTTATTTCAGCAATTTTAAACCAAGGTAAAACGTTTGAAGCGTGCTCAGCTTCACTTAATAAAATTTCATCGCCTTCATCGAGTAATTCTGCAAGCCCATAAGCAATCATATTCATAGACATAGAAGTGCCAGATGTAAAAGCTACTTCATTTGGCTCGGCATTAATAAATTTTGCTACGATGTTTCTTGCCTCTTCATATTTTACATCAACTTTATGGGCTAAGTCATAATCGCCACGATGAGAATTAGCAGTATAACTAGAATAATATTCTGATATAGCGTCAATTACACATTGAGGCTTAAATGTCGTTGCAGCATTATCTAGATACACTAAAGGATGTCCTTGCATAGTAGGACAGTTATCGAACATTGGAAAATCCTTTCTAATTTTATATGGATCGAGCATGATGATTCACCTTACTTTCGATATATTCACTTAATTTTTCTTGGCTTTCTTTAGAGTCAATTAAATTGATTACTGGTTTAAGATATCCAAGAGTAATTATTGTTTCTGCTTCTTGTTTTGTTAATCCTCTAGACATAAGATAGAATAATTGATTCTCTTCAATTTGACCTAAAGCTGCACCATGGCTAGCCATAATATCATTTTCGTCAATTAAAAGAGCAGGTGAACAAACGCTTCTAACTTTGTCTGATAAATCAGCAATTCTACTTTCTTGACGAGCGGTAGACTTGATAGCTCCTTTATATATTTTTGTCGAACCTAAAAATTCAAGTTTTGATTCATCTGTAGCAACGCCTAACATGCTTACTAAGGATTTTGATTTAACTCCTTTTTGATCAACGTTTAGAATGTATTTTTTATGTGATATAGAGTCACTTAATGCGCCTAATTTTAATGTTGCTTCAGAAAAATCATCTAAAGTAACAGTTCCTTCAATAGTTGAATTTCTATTGCTTAAATCAACTATGACAATTTCAACTTTAGCATTTTTTTCTACTGAAATTGAAAAGTTGGTATTAAGTTCTTCTTTTTCGTTTAACCTAATTAATTCAAGTTTAAAATCTGCGCCTGATTTAATTACGATATTAGATAATTGATCAAAATTTGTTATAGACAAATGTTCGTTTTTTGTGATTTCAATTATGTTGCTTGTCATATTAAATCACTTTCTTGACAGCACAGTTTTCTAATATTACTGGTCTATCAGATTCTTTTTGAATTTCAATTCCGTATTCTGTTTTAATCCATTCATAACCCTGTGTATCAACTTTTTGAACAAGTTCTGGGCCACCGTCAACAACGATTCTTCCATCAATCATTATTGCTGCACGTGTAGGTTTAACCATTTCAAATAAACGAGCATAGTGAGAGATGATTAAAAATGAAGCTCCAGCTTCTTTTTGCTTTACTATTGCTGAACTAACTAATTTCAAAGCGTCAACATCAAGACCTGAGTCGATTTCATCTAATAAGCAAAATTCAGGTTTTAATAAAAGCATTTGAAGAATTTCGTTGCGTTTTTTTTCTCCACCACTAAAGCCTTCGTTTAGGTGTCTTTCTTTCATTGAGTCAGGAAGATTAACTTCTTTATAAGCGTTAGATAAATTTCTATAGTATTCTAAAAGAGATATTGGCTTTTCTCTATGAGAATTAATTGCTTGCTTGAAAAAATCAATGTTAATAACACCAGCAACCTCTGGTGGATTTTGGAAAGCCATGAAAATACCAAGCTTTGATCTTTGGTCTACACTCATAGCTAATAAATCTTTTCCATCATAAGTTATACTGCCATTTGTTACTTTGTAATGAGGGTGTCCCATTAAAACATTTAACAAAGTTGATTTTCCGTGTCCGTTTGGACCAAGTAATGCGAGAGTATCGCCACCATTAATAGTTAAATTTACACCATTTAGGATTTTATTGCCTTCTACTTCGGCTTCTAAGTCTTTTATAATTAGTTCTTTCATGAATCTAGGCTCCTACGGCTTAGTATTGTAACGCCATAGTATTTTTAATTCAAATAAAACGATAAAAAATAAAAAAGGCAAGAATTACTCTTGCCTCCAAAAGCTAGCAGCCGCAACCGCAGCCGTTAAACCAACCGCCACAACCGACAATCACTAAGAGAATGAATAAAACGAGAATGACGCAGAAATAGTTGTTCATCTTGTACACCTCCTAACAACATCCACAGCCGATGATAGCAATGAGGATGAATAGTATTAAAATGAAGGAAAAGAAGTTGTTTGTGCCGCCACAACCGGCACCTCTAGATGGAATCATGTTTACCTCCGGTTTCCATGTTATACTATGTATAAACTTTATTTTTTGTTCTTTTGAAATGTAAAAATAGGCTTTTGTTCTATTGAAAAAAGTCAAATATTAATGTTTTGTTAATAATATTTATATTTATATATAAAAAAGAGCATAAATATGTACGATATTTCTTGAAACTGAAGCTAATTTATTCTATTATTAATTAGTTGAATATAAAGGAGGAAATATATGAAAAAACGCCTTTTGACACTTTCACTCGTATCTCTTATGTCAGCCACATTCCTTGGTTCTTGTGCCTCTGACCCATATACCTGGAAAGAAGGTGTCTTAATTACTGTTAATGGTAAAGATATTAAAGTAGATGATATCTACGGAGAATACAACAATAACATTGATGGTGCTAAAGCATATTATGAAGCTATCAACAACATTTTAGTTTGGTTAGTCCAACCTACAACAGCTGCAATGGAATCTGAAGTTCAAGCAAAGATTGATGACTTTAATCAAACTGTTTCAGATAATGCTAAAACAAATGGAACTAGCGAAAAAGAAGAAAGAGAAGCTCTTTTAGCATCTAGTGGTTTCAAAACAATGGAGCAATTAAGAAATTCTTACGTGCTCGAACAAAAACAAAAAGCAAACGAAAATGCTTTCTATGATGATGACACCTATTTAGGTGAAAAAGATGCAAATGGAGATAGAAAGTATGATGGATTAATTCACAAATTCATCGAAGAATATCATCCATATCACGTCCGTCATATTTTAGTTAAAGTTGATGCATCCAGCGATCAAATTGTCGATGGAAAGATCAGCGAAGATGACGCTAAACAATTAGCTAATGTTTATAGCCGTTTAACATCAGGCGAAGAAACATTCGGTGAAGTTGCAAGAGCTGCAAGTGACGATACATCATCTGCTGCTAACTTTGGTGATACAGGTATTATGAGTACATCAACATCATTTGTTAATGAATTCAAGTATAGCCTTTATGCTTATGATGCTTATTTCAATGAAAAGACATCTTCAGAAAGAGCAGCTGTAAAGAGTGCTTTAAATATTCCAGATGATGCTGATTCAGTCATTGGTGATGGTTTATTCGGCATTCCATCATATGTCTTTGAAGAATTAGAAACATATGCAGATGTTACAAAGAATAAAGACAAGAATAGTGTCGATAACGCAAGTGAAGTCAACTATCCAAGAAATATTTTATTCAATAAGTATCTTAATAACCACGGTACATCACTCATTTACTATTCTCCAAAAGATGGTAATATCGATGAAAGCAATATCCCACACGGATTTGTTAAGATGAGCAATGTCAAACTCAAGAGCTTTACAAATTCAGGCTCTGATGGTTTAGGACAAACATCACTTTCAGGAGTTGAAACAAGTGATAAATACATTCTTTGTGACGAAAATCAAAATCCAATCTTAGTTACAAGAGCTGGAACAGGTTCTGGTGATAGTGGCTACCAAGGCATACACTTCATCATCGCTCAAAGAAGTCCATTTGTTGGTACAGATACACTTGATTATTACTATAATCTTGATATCCCATCAACAACAGATAGAAATCCAGATTTAGAACCAACATACATTAATTTCATCAAGACTGATAACAGAAAAACATATACAGATCGTGCAACCGAAATTAAAGATGCATCAAAGAATGTTTTCTCAAATATCAACTTTGAAATTTACAGATCAAATTTAGCTAAGGCTGTTTCAGAATATAAAGTTACAATCCCAGCTAATATTAATAACTTAATTGAAAAGTATATTAGTTCTGTTGAAGAAAGTTCAAAGACAACAGCTAACGAAACATATGAAAACAACTGGACATCATACATTGATATGTTAGGTGTACAAAGAGACTTAGTTGGTAGAATTTTACCAGAAGGTTGTATTGATGTTTTCTATAATGGCGATGGCTCAATCGAGAAAGGAACAACATGTTATGTCAAATAAATTTGTATTAAGCATTTTAAGTGTTGCTTCAATTACATTATTACTTACTTCTTGCAATAGCAGCAGTTCTAAAAAGAATTATCCTACTAATGCTAGTGACAAGATTGTTGATGTAAACGACAATCCATATAACTCATATGAAAAATTCTATGATGCAGTTAACAATGGTGATACAGTTGCTTCAAAAGTATTAGACAAGATTTTATTAGGTATTGCTGATGAAAAAATGAACGACACAACAACTGCTGATTGGATTGATCCTGATTGGCTTAAAGAACAAGAAGAACAATATTTAATTGATGCAGTCAGTTCAGGCACATACGATAAAGACTACAAGTTCAATGAAGAAAAATATGTTGCTTCATTAACTAAGAATCTTTATAACGTCACTTGCCCAGCTGAAGGTGCAAATAAAGATTATGTTATTACTTCTGATAGCACTTATGCCGATATCTTTAAATGCGATTACTCTGAATACATTGAAAAAGTTGTCAAACCAAGCATTTTAAAGAAGAGATTAATTTCCGATTATATTTATAACGAAAGTTATTCTTCAATTGGAAGCACAAATGCTCGTAAGGTTAAGTTAATTGCTATTTCTGATAGCACAGATAAGCCAGGTATGGCTGCAAAGTTAGTTAAATACTTTGTTAAAAATTATATCGATACTGAAACACCATTAGATGGTGAAGGCAATCTTGAAGTCTTAGGAAGACTTTGGAGAGGCATTGATATTAAAGAATCTGATGGAACAACATTAGATACTCTTCACACATTAGGCATTACAACATTAAATGATAAGATTGATGAAGATGTTACTAAGATTGATTTATCAGATAAAGACAAGACTGATTTAAACCTCGAAAGCAAATATACAGGAAGCTACACATATTCCTTAGCAAAAGGTATTGAATTAGCAAGAAATAGTTTAAGAAAAGAAGATTATATTACTGAAGGTTACTATCTTAAATCTAATGGTTTATCAAGTTTACCATCAGAATTAAAGTCACGTATTTTCACAAGTAACTATAACATTGATTCTTCTTCAACAAAGAAAGATGTCACAGTTACAATGAAAAATGGAAAACGTTACTTAACTTCTCCACTTACTGAAAGCAATTCAACAGATGCTGATAGTGTTGTCTATTATGATAGCTCATCCAAGACATATTATATTGTTGAAATTAACGATGTAATTACAAACTCTGCTCTTGAACGTAAATCAGATGATTCTGAAGAAGTTGCAGCAAGTAAAAAAGCTAGAGCTCTTGAAGTTGCTTACGAAATGACAACTACTTCTAACTACGAAAAGAACTCAACAGTTTATTATCTTAAGAATGCTAAACTTAGTTATCATGATGAAGATGTTTATAACTACATCAAGACTAACTACCCAGATGTCTTCGAAGAAGATAAATAAATAACTATTAAAAATTAAGCTATAAGTTCAAAATGAGCTTATAGCTTTTTTTAAACAGTGAGTTATAATATTACTATATAAAGGAGCTTATTATGGATAATTGTATATTTTGTAAAATGGTTAAAGGTGAGATACCTTGTGCTAAAGTATATGAAGATCAAGATATTTTAGCTTTTCTAGATATTAATCCAGCATCTAAGGGACATACATTGGTTATAACAAAAGAACATTTTGCTAACTTTACTTTAGTTCCTAAGGATCTTCTTGGAAAAGCTTATGCTGTAGCACAAAAGATTGCTCAAGCACAAATTAGTCAATTAGGTGCTGAAGGAGCTAATGTCATAACTAATATAAACGAAATTGCTGGACAATCAGTAATGCACTTCCACATTCATGTAATACCAAGATATAAAAAGGATGATGGATTACAACTTAATTTTGTTCCAAATAGTATTGAGACATTTAATCTTCCAGCTGTCGCTTCACAAATTAAACTTGGATTATAAAAAGACATCTCTAGGATGTCTTTTTTACATTATAGAATAACTATATTTATCAATTTGTTTATTGACGTTATTTGTATTTTCTATTTTTTCAATTATCTTTCTTTGTTCATCTCTAAACTTAACAGCTAAATGATCAGCTATGTTTGCTATAAATTCACCATTTGTTGGTTTACCTTTTTCTGATGAATATGAATAGCTGAATATGTTTTCAATAATATCTACATTTCCACGTAACCATCCTGTTTCAATAGCGTGTCTCATTGCTCTTTCTACTCTAGATGGAGTTGTATTATAATATTCGGCAACAGAAGGATATATTATTTTTGTTATTCCACCTACAACTGTATCTAAACATAAAAAGGCAATTTCTATAGCTCTTTTTAAATACATATATCCTTTAAGTGATGCAGGTATACCAACTTCATGTAATATATTTGTTAAATAGCCATGAAATTCTGGTATATCAATTTTGTAATTTATATATTTTTCATAGTTCATAATTCTTTTTTGCTTTTCCATATATAATCTCTCTAACATATTTAAATTTTCAATGACGGATAGGTTTTTATCAATAACAGCTTGATAACCATAATCCATATACTTTTTAATGTTTTTAGGCGTAATATTATCGCTCATAATTGCTTTAATACTCTTTGCTCCTGAAGGTCTTTTAACACATTCAGCATTTATTAATGACATTATACCTACAGGACTAATTTCAGGTATACTCTCATCTACTAAGACAATATCAGCTTTTATTACGTCTTCTATATGCTGTTTTATATCGCTTCCTTTTTGTAACGTTCCTACAATTTTAAAATCTTTTGACATATTGATTCCATTTATTGTATTTACTAAAAAATTGTGGTCGTCCTCAATTATAAAAATCGTTAACATATTCTCTCCTCCACCTATTCCCCTTTCCCATCTCAACAAGTGCATTTTAAAACAATTTTAAATAATGTTCAATTAAAGTGTAAAAAACGACACATTTCATGAAATAAATTTATAAAAAAGGCTTTACTTTGTCGATATTGTTTGATTTAAACATCAATGCATATGACAAAATAAAGCTTTTAATTATTTATGTGTTTTATAGAACATTCTACTGTCAAATGGTGTAAGTTTAACAGTATATTCTCCTTCTTTAATATCTTTTAAAGCTGTCTCTAATATATCCATTTTGGAGTCTATGTCGTCTGCAAAATGTAATACAACTGCTTCAGCTGTTTGAGGATAGACAGGAGATCCATACTCAGGCTTTTCGTGATGAGAAAGAACCATGTGTATAAGAATGTTTCTAACTTCTAAGTCAGTTTTAAGTTTATCAGCGTAGGAAGCAACCATGCTAGCACCGATAGAAATATGACCGAGCATCTTTCCTTCAGGTGTATATTGAGTTCCTATATTGCCACTCAATTCAACGATTTTACCTATATCGTGTAAAAGTGAACCAGCAATCAAATAATCTTTTAACAAATAAGGATATCTTTGTTGGATAGCTAAACTAAGTTTCATTACGCTTAAAGAGTGATATGCAATACCACCTCTATAAGAATGGTGGAATGTCATTGCTGCTGGATAAGTGAAGTATTTTTCCTCATTATCTTTAATCATTGTTTTAACTAACTCGCGCATTGATTCGTTAGCTATTTGATCGATATATCCATAAACTTCTTTTTTTAATTGATCATCACTCATTGGGCAGGAGACTATGTATTCTCGCATATCTATTGTGCTTTGAGGTATGCTTAAAAGATTTAAAATTTTCATTTGTGGTTTGCCTTTGTAGTTTATGACTTCACCTTCAACATAGACTACTTTTCCAGGTGTTAGGATAATATCATCTTCAGCTGTTGCGTCCCATTTTTTAGCTTCAAGGACGCCACTAATATCTTGGAATACAACTGTATAATAGGGTAATCCGTTATTTGTAACACCACGTGTACTTGTTTTTATAAGAAGATTTCCAACAAATCTTCCTCCGTTTGTAATTGCTTCTTTAATCAAACTCATATTCTCCTCCTTCTAATAATTCGAGTATGTCGTTATATTTGAAACCTTTAGATAGTAAATATCTTATAAATTTTTGTTTTGAATCATAAGGATTTTTTCCTCTAGATAGAGCTGAGTTATAAGCATTATTAGCAGCCTTATAAAGAATTTTTGTTTCATTTTCTTCGTCTTTACCGCCATTTAATTCATAATACTTATCAACATATTGATGAGCTTTTTCGTGATTGAATCCTTTTGAGATTAAATAGTTATAAATTGCTTTCTTTTTAACATCATAAGGCTTTGAATTGTATCTTTTACTACAATTTTCAATAAGAGTATAAACGGCTTCATCGTTTTCTTCATAATCTTCTAATAAAGTTTTTATTAGTTCGTAATTAAACATTTTGCTCATCATTTTTTGATAAGCATATTCTCTTGATTTTCCTTTTTCTTTAAGGTCTTCAATTAATTCAGTGGCGTAACTTTTATCGTTTACTCTTCCGTTATCTATAAATATTTCAACAATCTTTTCGGCATCAGTTAAATCGTATTTTTTGGTATTTTGAAGTTTATTTATTAACTCATGCGATGTATAAAGATTTCTAGCTAAAAGGTTATTGATGTAGTTTATTCCTTCTTGGAGCTTTGCTAAATAGATTATTTTTTCTAATTGAGATATATCAATCTGTTTTCCACTATAGAGATAACCGCATGATAAATATGAAATCTCATTAAGTTCTATTTTTTCTCCACTATCAAAATAGATTGTGAATTTACCTTGACGAGTGCTGATTTTAGCAATTACTTTACCAGTATTGTCTAACTGCTCTTTCATAGACTTTAATCATCCTTTCATAATATTTATCTAAGGAAAATTGGTCGTTATTTGTATCAAAAGCTTGTTTGATTACTTTGTCTATAGATTCTTTATCTAACTGCTTAATATAAGATAATTTTTTTACAAAAGAATCAGGTGTATCAAAGCAAAAACCTGTTACTCCATCTTTTAATAAGTATTTAAGGTTATCATCATATCTTGCTAAAACTGGTGTTTGCATAGCCATTGCTTCATTAAAAGTGAGGCCTTGAGTCTCAGTGATAGATGCAGAACAATAAAGATCAGCTAAGGCATAAAAGAATGGAACTCTCTCATGCATAACTTTACCAATAAATCTAACGTGTTCATCCATACCGATTTCTTTAACGTGATTTTCTAAAGAAGCTTTATCAGGTCCATCTCCAACGACAAGTATTTCAATCGAATCATCTTTTGTATCATTGATATATTTTTTGACGTTATCTATGACGACGTCATGGCTTTTTTCTTTAGCTACACGGCCTAACAAAAGAATGATAAATTTATCTTCTAATCCGTTTTCTTTTCTATATTTAATCAATTCATTTTCATCGATTTTTTCTCTTTTTAGAGAACTCATATCAACTCCGTTTGGAACAATATTGATATATTTAGTAACTCCATATCTTCTTAGAGCATTTTTTGTCTTTTCAGATGTCGTGGTAAATTCAGTTGAACTATCGCCTACTGCTTTTGAAAATTCAGCAACGACTTTTTTAGCAAATTTATCGAAGTGTTTTTTGCCTTTAGTAACATAATATGTATAGTCTTCATACATAGTGTGATATGTATAAACTAGAGGTATTTTATATTTTTTTGCTATTAAACGAGCAAATATGCCAATACCAATCTCGGTTTGAACATGAATGATATCCAAATCAAATTTTTTTATGAAGTTAGCAACACGTTTATTCCAAATCCAAGTAAGCTTATAGTCATAGAGTCTTTTCATAACTATTCCTGGAATTCGGCATACACCGTTTTCATATGTTATCTTCTTTTGGTTTTTAGGTGCTGTGGTAACAACAATAACTTCGTGACCGTGATTTTTAAGAACTTTGCATAGAGTTGCAGTTGCAGTTGCAACTCCATTTATTTCTGGTGGATATGTGTCTGAAAATAATCCGATTTTCATATTTGTACCTCGCTAATTGTTTTGATCTTCTTCTTTAGAAGAACTCCTTTCCAAAGCTTGTCTATCTTTTTCTAATTCTTTGGTTATCTCTTCATCAACTTCGCTATTTGAAATATTTTCTTGTTGTTGTGTCTCTTCAAAAACAATCTTTAAATATTTTTTAGTTTTTTCGTATGTTTCTTCATTTATTCCATCATCTATTTTTTCAGAATCTTCAGATGCTTGAATCAATTTATTAATCTTATTAAATGATCTTTTAACAGCTTTAGCATCTAATAATTTAGCACCTTTTTTTCTTTCTTGTTCTATTTTTGCATCTCTGCTTGAAAGCATTTCATAGGTGGATGCTTCTTTTTCACTTCTAGCTAAAGCGATAATTTCTAAATCGATAAAAGTCCTTGTATCTGCTAAAACAGCATATTTTTTGGGTGATTCGTGATAACTAAAGAAAATAATTCCACCAAGAATTAATCCGAAATAATAACTAATACCACGCCATAGAAGGTTACTAGCGCTTAATACAGCATTTGAACTATATATGTGACTAAATAATGCTTGATATGCAAGTTCGGCGCCTCCAGAAGCTCCTGGAATAGGAATAAAGCAAGTTATCATTGTTAAATATGAGTTTGACCATAGACATTGCAAATATTTACCACTTAAATCTTCGCCCATAGCTAATCCAGCAAAATATGGAAGAGAATTAAGTAATGTCATTTTTAAAAGCATTAAAATAATAACAGCTATGAGCATTCCAAAGTTGCTCATTAATCTTCTTAGCTCAACTCTAAATGTTGCAACTTTAACAGTGAGATCTTTTCTCTTTTGTTCTGGATTTTTAACTAAGTGTAATTTTGCAAATAAATTTATGCCTGTATTTAAAATAAAGCGATGTAGAGGTTTGCAATAAGCTAATACAAACAAACTAAGTATTGTAAAAATATTAATAGCAAAGCCGACAATTGATAGTGAAATAGGCGAAAATGAAATGCCAAAGAAATTAATATTACCCATTAATTTAATTGTATTTTCATATCCAAAAATAAAAGCTACAGCGCCGTATAATATTATGGCTGTTTGATAAATAATAAAGTGCATAACAAGAATTGAAGCAGAGTTAGCTACTTTAACGCCTTGTTTTGAAAAAGTGTAAGCTTGAACAAATTGACCGCCACTAGCAAAAGGGGTGATATCGCTAAAGAATACACCTATTAATCCGTTAAAAACACCTTGATATAAGTGATATTTTTTCTTATAAAGTCTAGCAAATAAAGTTAATATAAGTCCTTCAAATATGAAAGAAATAATAACTAATCCAAACATTGCTAATATTGGACCGATTTTGGCTTTTGTGATGATACGTATAACTTCGTTAAAATCATTTTTAACTATATAGTAAATAGATAATGCACTGACAAATACAATTAATATTATATAAAAAATATAGTTTCTTTGTTGTTTGCTAAGCTTTTTTTTCTTTTTAGGCTCAGTTGAATTTTCTTTAACAGAGTTTTCATTTGTTTCTACGCTCATAGTCTCTCCTTTAAAAAAGCTAGCTATATCATACCATAATCTATACCTATTCTCTACTGACTTATAGACTAATTTAGTATGGTTTTTCATAATTAAGCTTACTTATAGTAAGCTAATGCAAAAAAGATGGTATAATAAACAATATGAAAAGTAAAAGAAATTTAGTTAAAAATAGGGAGATAGCTTTAGCTGGAATTGCACTTAGTTTAAGCATTATATTTTTGGGATTAAGTTATGTAATTCCATTCTCTTCATTTTTAATGATCATTTTTATTCCTTTTCTTTCAGCACTATTAGCTATTAGATCAAGTTTGAAAAACCAATTTATTTTTTTATTAGCTGTAGTTTTGATTTCTTTTATAGATATTCAAGAAGGCTTATTTTATTTGATACCTAATGTCATAATTGGATTAGTATATGGAAATTTAGTTAATTTCAAACTTGATAGATCTTTACTATTTTTAGGTACGTCAACTATAAGTTTTTTATTGTCATACGTAGCTATATATTTGATAAATTTTATTTATAAAATTGATTTGTTTTTAGTTTTTTCTAATCTTTTTCGATTGGAAGAAAGTCAATTTAAACTAATTGCTCCTCTCTTCTTTTTTGCTTTGTCAGTTATTCAAACATTAATAATGACCTTGACTGTTCAAGATGAAATGAAAAAATTCAATGTTTCCACATACGATAATAGATATCAGTTCTATATTTTAGTTGGGATAAATCTTTTGTTTTATCTTTTGTCTTTATTAATTAAAAATAAAGCAATATCTTATTTGTTATTAGGATATTCGGTTTTATACGGAACTATAAATATAATTTATGAATTTTCTTATAAGTGCAAGATTAATAAGATTATTTTATCGATTTTATTAATAATATCAATTTTTGTAAGTTTGTATATTTTCGTTGGAATAGGAAATAATTTAAATTCACTTGTTTTAGCCCCACAAATTATAACTATTATTATTAGCTGCATATTTATAACAATGTACAGCTATATGCACAAACACGAAAAACTAACATTGAATTCGTTTTATTTTGACAATAATATGGTAGAATAAGAATGGAGTAAGTTTATGCTTTCATTTTTAAAAACATGTGGACGTGGATTTATCGTAATAATTTCTAGCCCTTTATGGCTACTATTTTTTGCGTTGTATATAGTTTATGGCCTAATGTTATTTATTTATATGGTTATAAAAGCTATAGTTAAGCTCTTTTCTAAGAATCACTTAACAATTGAAACTGAATATGATAAAAAAGCAAAGATTATTTTATCTAATCCAAGTTTTGATTTTAGATATGGAACGACAAATAGACAGGATATTTATCCTCAACAGCAATATCTTTATCAACCACAATTCCAACAACCTACATATCAACCTCAGCCACAGCCTCAACCTGCTCCGCAATATAACAATCCAAATTATCAACAACAACCAGGACCATCAAATTTTAACTCATATAACAATGGACAAGTTAATAATCAATTTGGAAACTTTAATAATCCACAAGTGAATTCGAATAATTATCAACCACAAGGTGGACAAACAAATATAAATACTCAGCAGCAAACCCAATACAATAACAACAATCAACAGTATAATAACAATTATGGTCAAAATGATTTTAACAATAATCAGTATGATCAAAATAACAATGGAAGGAATGAGTAATTATGTTTACAATGCTTATTAAACTTTCGGAAAATGACAAAAGAGTTCTTATTGCTATTTGTTTAATTGTTCTTTTGATTATCGTATTAGTTGGATATCTTTCTCTTTTAGTAAGAAATGTCATGCGTCGACAAGGCAAAAAAGTTGATTTTATGATGTATGACATCATGAAAGCACGCGTTATTGTTGATTCAAAAACTTTTGGAAAAGTAGCAAGATATAAATCTAATGTTTATTTTTTGAAAAAAACATGGGTTCCACTTCTAATCTTAGCAGTATTTATCAGTGCACTTTTGATTTATGGAACAATTATAGGCGATATTGGGCTTAAGTATTTCGCTAAGAGTATTAATACCCTCTCTTTTGGCTTTGTTTGGCCTATGGGTGAATTCTTTGGATTACACGTTCCAGTTGATTGGCCAACAATAACTCATTATCCTGACTTGAGTTTTGAATTTGGTAAATATTTGTCATATGTATGTCTTATTGGATTAACGTATGGAGGAATTAAATTCTTTATTTGTATACAATCGTTAATTGCCCGTGAGTTAAGAATAAGTAGCTTGAAAAAGACATACTTTACAAAAGATTTGAACAAACTATCAGAGTTACAAAACTAAAAATATATTAAGAGCTTGATATTCGTTTAATTAATGAATATTAAGCTTTTTTTGATATAAAAAAGACAACCGAGCCAAATAGCACAATTGTCTTATTAAAGTATTGATTAGAATAAAATATTTTTAAATTCAGTTTCTAAATCTAAATTTGAATTAATGTGATATGCAGTTTTGCCTACATGCCCAACTTGATTTGCTTTAAAACTACAGGTATTATGATTGTCATACAAATAGCAAGATCCTGCATTTTGAATATATCCAGACATCTCTCTAATGAAATCATCTGAGTCATAGCCAGATAGTTTTCCCGTTTCTATTTTTGTTGAATCGACATATCCATTTGAAATAAGAGTGTTGTTAGAGTTATAGCCTGATTTTATTTTTTCATCTTGCTCATCGATTAAAACAGCACGTGGTGAATTAATTAAACTTGATTCTTTAATTAGCTCATCTATTGATTCGCTATATATGACTTTAATCTTATATTGTTTTAAAGAGTTAGGAATTTCTATGTTTTGTTTTGTGGAAGCAACAACCAAATCATAATAATCGTTCATGATACTTGAAACCTTCTCCACTCTAATAACAAGAGCTTTTGAAATTGTTGTATTTAATAGTGTTATTTTATTTCTTTCTCCTTCTTCATTTGGAAGAGTGTAGTAAGAAACTGATAGATTTGTATCTTCTATTTTTAATGGATAGCTTCCTGATTCGGTTCTGTTATAGACAAGATAGTCTCCAGATGTTAAAGCTAGTGACGATAAATTAATTCCAGAGTTGAAATCATTTTCTTTAATATCGTATCTAAGAGAATCGACAAAAGCAACTTTATCAACGCTAGAACAGACATTGGATAATTGAAGTGTTGAAAATGAACTTAAATTTTCAGCATCTACTCTATTGTTAGATAAAAATAAACTTGAACCTATTAAAGAGTAATCTTTAACAGACTGATATCCGTCTAATTCATATTTTGAATATAATTCTTCTGATTTCTTTTTTGATTGCGAGCAAAGAGGAATATAAGCTTCTTTTTTAAGATTTTGTTTATTTATTTCGCTTTTGATGAGTATAGTTACTTCATAGACGAAATATCCTATTAATAGAATATTTAAACAAATCAAGATTGCTCTTAAGAAGTATCTTTTCATTAATTTTGATTTAAACTTATCTTCTTCTGATTTAGCCTTTTTAACTTTTTTTCGTTCAGGTTTAGTTTCTTGATTATTTAAATCATCATAAGCGACATTTTGTTGATATTGTTGTTGGTTTAAATAACTGTTGTTATAATTTTGATTTTGGTAAAAATCGTTATTGTATTGATTTTGTTGAGAATAATTAGGTTGATTAGAATATTGATAATTTTGTTCATTACGCAATTCTTCTAAATCTACTTCTTTTTTCTTGTTCTTACCAAACATAATTAGAATTGCAACTCTTTATAGGATCTTGGATAAGCTTCTACATCTCTGATGTTTTCCATTCCTGTGACAAACATCATCATACGTTCGAAACCTAAACCAAATCCAGCGTGTGGACAGCCACCATAACGTCTTAAATCCAAGTACCATTGATAGAATTCCATATTCATATGTAATTCTTCCATCTTGGCTTTTAAAACATCATAACGAACTTCTCTTTCAGAACCACCAACGAGTTCACCAATTCCTGGAACTAATAAGTCGCATGCAGCAACAGTCTTTCCATCGTCGTTTTGCTTCATATAGAAGCTCTTAATTTCTTTTGGATAGTCAATAATGAACATTGGACCTTTAACAACTTTTTCTGTTAAATATCTTTCGTGTTCAGTTTGTAAATCCATACCCCATTCGATGTGGGAATTGTCAAATTTATGACCTTCGACAACTGCTTTTTTAAGAATTTCAATTGCTTCTGTATAAGGTATTGTGGTAAATGGCTTTGATACAAAGTCATTTAATCTTTGCTTAAGTGTAGGATCAATTCTTTCGTTGAAGAAGTCGATTTCATCAGGGCAGTTTGCCATGACATATTTAACTATGTATTTTAAGAAATCTTCAATAAGTTCCATATCATCAGATAAATCAGCAAATGCGATTTCTGGTTCAATCATCCAGAATTCAGCAGCGTGATTTTTTGTGTTGCTCTTTTCAGCTCTAAATGTTGGTCCAAATGTATAGACATCTCTGAATGTTAAAGCAAATGGCTCAACATGCAATTGACCTGAGACAGTTAAGTTTGCATTTTTACCAAAGAATTCAAGAGGCTTATCGATTGAACTCATAACTTTAAATGTTTCACCTGCACCTTCGCAGTCGTTTGAAGTTATAAGTGGTGTGTGAACATAGACAAAGCCTTCACCTTGGAAGAATTCATGAATTGCAAATGACAAGACGCTTCTTACTCTAAAGACAGCGTTAAAAGTATTTGTTCTTGGACGTAAGTGTGGAATAGATCTTAAAAATTCAAAAGATGTCTTTTTCTTTTGAAGTGGATAAGATTCATCGACATCTCCAATAAGAGTTGAAGAAGATAATGCAACTTCAAATGGTTGTTTTTGGTCTGGTGTTCTTTTGAAAACGCCAGTTATAGAAATAGCTGCACCTAAACGATATTTCTTAATTTCTTCAAAGCCATCTGTTTCACTGGTATATACTAATTGAGCATTTTTAAAGCATGTTCCATCATTAAAGGTTAAAAAGCCAACGTTTCCAAAGAGTCGATTATTTTTAACCCATCCGTCAACAGCAATGCTCTTATTATCAAGAGCGCACTCATCTTCACGACAAGATTCATACATTTCGCGTACGGTAACGTAGTTTTCCATAAATAACTCTCCTTAATATTTATATTTTAGCAATTTTGCTTTATAAATTATATAACATTAGGTTTATTGCAATCAAGCAAACATAAATACATGCGTTGCAAATAGCATATTTTTTATATATAATTCTATTATTAATGGAGGTTAATAAACATGGCTGCTCTTAGAAGAAAAAAAGGAAGCTTAATTGTCGCGCTTCTCAGTTTTATATCAATCCTTGCATATGTTTTTATAGGAATTACCTTTTCATTGTATAAAGATGTTAATGTAACATTAATAGATTTTATTTTTAGGACAACAGGTCAATGGACAACTGATTTATTCAAATACAACTTTGACATGTTTAAAGACATAGACTTTGGATCTTTAAATTATGTTTATGTTGTTGTAACATTTGGACCACTTTTGACAACTCTTATTTCCATTTTCTTAAAGAGATTTAGATTTATCAATACAATTAATTTCATTGTTTTATTATTATCATTTGTCTCTTTAAATATTGTCTTTGTTACTGATTCAAATTTGATAAAAGCAAGCTTTAGCCTTTTTTCAAATTATGGTATTGCTACAATTTCATGCTTAGGTTTTAGCACAATACTCTCATATATAAATTTACAACTTTGTAGATAATCACATTTAATATAAAAAATAATTAATGTGCTATACTAATTGTCGTTGAGGTTACGTTATATGAATGAAATAGAACAACAAATTGAAAATACATTAGATAAATTAAGACCGTTTATTCAAAGAGATGGTGGAGACGTTGAGTTTGATTCTTTTGATAAAGATTCAGGTACTGTCTATGTTAAGATGAAGGGTGCTTGTGCTGGTTGTATGTATATCGATCAAACTTTATCATCTGGAATTGAAGTTATACTTTGTGAAGAAGTTCCTGGCGTTAACGCTGTAAAGGTTGTAGAAGAAGGATTATCAATGTAAATTAAAAGCTGCATTAGAATTTGCCTAATGCAGTTTTTTTAAAACAGCAATTGTTGAATTGTTTGTTTTTCGATATGTAAAGATAACGATTGAGGATAATTTAATTGTAGTGAATCTTTAGTAATCGTTCCTTGAACTTTTATATAGTCTTTAACTATGTCTCTACAGTATGTTGGAAGTGTGTCTAAGCACTCACCACCTCCATCATTATAAAGAGTTCCATTTTCGTTTTCAGTAAGGTAAGAGATGCTTATTACGTTATATATTGTGTTAGGGTCTAAAAGTGCAGTACTTTTAATTCCGTAAACATAGTTTGTAGTGCCAACGCTTGTTAAATAACTTCCTTTAACTTTTACAAGTCTTACATCATTATCGAATGGGAAAGCTTCATAAACTTGTCCATAAGTTATCGGAGTTGTTTGATTTGTTTCACCAAGTGAAGTGATTCTAACGCCTGCTTTATTATGGACAGAAATAAGTTTATCTTTATCGATTCCTTTTGAAACTCCGTATTCAAACATAACTTTAGTAACTAAAGTTCCTAAATCACTAGAATTTAATTTTCCTTCTAAGTTGCCGATAACCTCATTTAATATTGGGCTTGTTTCTTCTTGGTATTTACTGATGATGCTTGTTAAAGCTTCGTCTTTAGGTGTTTCTTTAATTTCTTTGGTAGTAACTTTATGAAGTTCACCTTCACTCTCATGAGTCTTAAGATTAATTGTGAACTTTGTTATACCCTTAATTTTATCGCCGTTTTGATAATAAGGAATATTGTTATATGTTTTGCTTGTGACTTCGTGAGTATGACCACCAAAGATTGCATCTACATAATTGTTATTAAGCTTTTCATACCCAGAGTTAGGTCCGTTATGGGTTATAAGAAATACGGCTGAACAATTTTCTTTTTGCTTAAGCTTTTTTGCTATAGAATTGATTTCTTTAACATTTGGTGAAAAATAATAATCTTTAATCATATTTGAGGCGATAGAGCTTTCTATTTTGCCTATTTCTCCAATAACACCGATTTTGTATCCACCTTTTTCAACCACTGTATATGAATCGAGCCAATCTACTTTTTTATCGTTGCTTTTGTTATATACGTCATATGATAGTACTGGAAAATTAGATAGTTCTATATTGTTTTTTAAAGTATCAACACCCCAGTCGAATTCGTGATTTCCAATGGCCATAGCGTCAAAGTTCATGGCGTTCATAACTTCAACCATTGAGCGACCATCTGTCAAATTTGATAGACCTGATCCTTGATACATGTCACCAGAAGAAAGAAGCATGGTCATTTCAGGAATGTAATTATCCGAATTCTTTATTAAATAAGATGCTTGGTCTAGTCCAAAATTTGAACCATCACCGACAATTGAACCATGAACATCGTTAAAAGAATAAACTGTTAAAGTATCACCATAATTATGTTCTGGTTCTTTTTCTTTTGAACACGAGACTAGTGTTAATATCATTAAAGAGATAATAAATAATTTTGTTTTCATTTTTTTCACCTAAAAGAATTATACATTATTTATATATATTTTTGTAAAAAAAACAGAAATAACATTAGTTAAATCTGCTTTGTTTTTTATGTTATTTTCTCCCCAAATAACATAAATGTTGTTAGATAGAATTATTATGATCTAACCTTTTATGTACATGACTTACATTTCCTTGACTTATTTTTTCTACAAATAAACTTAGTTTTATTAGTAGGTAGTACTTTCCCCTGTCTGTACGTACAAATGATAGCAAAACAAGTGCTAAAAAAGTGCTAAAACTAAAAGCAATATTTTATTTTTTTGTAAGCATTATCATTGCTCATTTATTACTTTTTTCTTGCTATCTAAAATTATGATTTTATAATATCTCTAGTCTGGTGGTGATTATATTATGAAATATTTAATTAATACATTTAAAAGAAACACATATTTAATTAAATTAGCTCTTCCAATTTTCTTAGAGTTAATATTACAAATGTTAATAGGTAGTGTCGATCAATTAATGTTGACAGGTAATAAAACAGCAGTTAATGGAATTATTCAAGCTAATACATTAACTAACCTTGTTTTGATTGTTTTTTCTGTTTTATCGACTGCTTCTATTATTTTAATTACTCAATTAAATGCTTCAGGTAATAAAGAATCAGCAGACAAAATTTACGCCTTAAGTTTTTACTTTAATTTAGTTATAGGAATTTTGTTCTCAGCTTTTTTATATTTCTTCTGTGAAGATATTTTTGTAGCAATGAAGGTAGATTCGTCGGTTATGGATGAAGCTTGTTCTTATATGAGACTAACAGGTACTTTTATTGTTTTTCAGGCAATGATTACAACTTTTTCAGCCTATTTCAGATCTAATAAATTAATGATTCAATCAACAATTATTACTTTAGTTATGAATATTGTTAATATTGTTGGTAATGCTATTTTGATTTATGGTTTTAAAATGGGTGTTGTCGGTGCTGGTATTTCTTCAACAGCTTGTAGATTAGCAGGGCTTATAATTACAATTATCGTCTACGTTAAATACATTAATATTTTTCTTTCTATTAAACAATTAATGCCTTTTCCTAGAGTTTTATTTGGAAAGTTGTTAAAAATTGGTATTCCAAGTGCAGGTGAAAATTTTTCTTATAGTTTCTCACAAATAGTTATTTTATCAATTTTAAATTCAACTTCATCTGGCGTCTTAGCAGGTAATATCAAAGGATATATAACTACTTTTACTATGATTGTTTATATGTTTGCAAATGGTATTGTTCAGGCTATGCAAGTCCTTGAAGGAGAGTATATAGGATCTAATCAAATGGATAAAGCTGATAAACTATTTAAGGATACAGTCGTCATGTCTATTACGATTTCAACTATCATGTCCATAATTTTATGGTCAGTTTCTTATCCTTTGTTCATGATGATTATGAAGGACTCTGAGGCTGCTAAATTGGCCTTTATAGCTTTATCTATAGATATTCTTCTTGAGGTAGGAAGAGCTTGTAACATCATTTCTGTTAGAGCCTTACAAACAGCAGGTGATATTAATTTCCCAGTTTTGTTATCAATATTATCTTGTTGGTTATTTGCAGTTGGGGGAACATATGTTTTAGGAATTCCACTTAAATTAGGATTGATAGGATGTTGGATTTCAATGTGCTTTGATGAATGCTTTAGAGCTGTTGTATTTTGCATTAGATGGAAACATGGTAAGTGGAAAAATAAACATTTATTGACAGGTATTGAAAAAAGTAAAAATAATAAATTCTCTACTATCTAATTCGTATAATTTAATAGCCATTCTATAGGTCTAATTTTATATTTTTCTACTAAGCGTTTGTGTAATTCTACTAAGAGATTTACTTCACGCTTAGTTTTTTTATGTTTTTTTACTATCGATAATTTTATATCTTTCTTTAAAGCAAAATAGTCTTCTAAAATATCAAATGTTGCAGTTGGAAACAAAGCGCGAGCCATAAGTAATGATATTTCCATCTGATCAAGTTTATAATAATCGATTATTGATATTAGTTCATTTAGATTTATTGCTTTTTCTTTATATAAAAAAGCTAAGTCTCTTGTCGGTGAATCAATGACAATATTAAATGGATTAAATAAATCAAAAGAGGTTAAATCATATAATCTTTTATGTGCATAACATAAATTTTTAACTTCATTACCATAATCTTCCTTCATATCCGTAAGATACTCAATGGCATTTGAACATAAACCGATGGCAAATATTGTTTCTTTCAATATTATTGGATATGTAAAATCATCTATTTTTAAGTAAGGCACACATTTTTCTTCTATTAAGTTTAGTTTTTCTTCCCAAAGAGTACTTAAATTTGAAATAGTATACGGTTTTGATAGCTCGTTAATTTCTAAATGTTGAAAGCTAATTAAATTATCTAATTTGTAATCTTTTTTTAAACATGAAACTAACGAAACGGTTCCGTATTTTGATTCAACTCCGTATAATCCAGCTCTATTTTTTACAATATGACAATGAGGATTAATATTTAATTTGGAATATAAATATTGGATATATTCTTCCATATTTATTAAGTCATTTTCCGTTAAAGAATGTGCCATAACTTTAAATTCATAACCTTTAAATTCAAATTCACTTGCATCTGAATCACTATAGTAATATCCGTATTGGTCAAAAATAAAGTCTCGCATGTCTCTCCTTAAGCAAATAAAAAATGTATGTTATTTTCATAACATACATATTCATTTAAACAATAAATTATTACTTAACTAAATCTAAATTGTCTTTGGAGTTAACAATAAAGAAGCCATCACGGTTATAAACATCTTTTTTATTATATGTAATTGGTTCGAGTTTTGAGGTAACAAATATACCTCCAGCTTCGCTTACAACTGCTTGAGGAGCACATGTATCCCATTCTTTTGAACCAGCACCGAATCTAAATGTTAATTCAGCTTTACCGCTAGCAATTAAACAAGCTTTTATTGCACTACCATGTTTTATTAATGAAGAAATTCTATCTTTGTGATTGTTAAAAATTGTTAATTCTTGTTCTGTTTGATGACATACTGAACTTAATTGGATAAGATCAGTTGTCTTATCATTAACATGAATTAATTGCGGTGTTTGACTGTCTTTAGCAAGGTAATATGCTTTGCAACCTAAAGAAGCATAATAAATTTCACCAGTAACTGGAATTGCAACTACACCGACTGCTGGTTGTCCTTTATAAGATAAAGCGATGTTTATGCAAAATTGATCATCGTGACGAATGAAGTCTTCAGTTCCATCTAATGGATCAATAATCCAAACATAATCGTTTGTTAATCTTTCTTCGTTATCAGCCATTTCTTCTGTTAAAAAGGCATATGTAGGATACTTTGATTTTAATTCGTTATAGATAAGCTCATTACTAGCTTTATCAGCATCGGTGACAGGTGATTTATCGCTTTTAATTTCAATATTAAAATGGTCTTTGTAATATTTCATTATTACTTCCATAGCTTTTTTAGCTACGATAATAGCATCGAAAAGTTCTTTACTAAAATTCATATAATTATTCTCCCTTTTCAATTTCTTGAGCGATATAATCAATAACTTCTTGATATTTTTCTAATTTATCTAATCTGCATCCTGAAGCACAAAGGTGACCACCGCCACCAAAGTGTACAGCAATTGGTTGAACTGGAAAACCAGAAGATCTTAATTCAACACGGACTATACCATCTTGGCCTTCAGTAAAGAAAACCCATACTTTCATTCCTTCAATACTTGCAATTGAATTTACAAATCCAGCGGCACTATTGCTATCGTATCCGAACTCTGCAAGCTTCTCTTTGCTCAATACCATGTAAGCTATACCTGATGGATGCTTTAAATAGTTTAAGAAAATATAACCTTTAAATCTTAACGACTTTTCTTCAACAAGATATAAAACATCATATATTTCTTTAAAGCTTGCACCGCATTCGGCTAGCTTTGCTGCTGTTATTAAAGTCTTGGAGTCTATAGGTTGATATAAGAATCTACCTGAATCAGTAATCAATCCTAGAAGAAGTGGTCCAGCTGCACTTTTTGGAACATATCCAAAATGATCAATTAGCATTTCTGCTAATATTAGTGTGGCAGATACATAGTCTTCTTTGACAATATCGACTACGCCAAAAGCTTGTTGGAAAATATGATGGTCGACTTTAGCTAATGCTAAGGCTGTTGTTGCCCTTTTGTCTTCAAGTCTATCTAGCCCTGCTAGGTCAACAATGATTGCTAATGAATTCTTTATTGTTTCATCATCAACTTCATCCATTCCTGGAAAGTCTTTAGGTCTTCTTTTAAAGCCAGATCCTAAGGCATATATTTTTTTGTTTGGATAAAAATGTCTGAGGGTTTCTCTTAATCCTATTTCGGAACCATAGCAGTCGCCATCAGGGTAAATGTGTCCAAAAATTGTTATTGTATCGTATTGTTCTATTAATTTGAAAAAATCTTCGTTCATTTGTTCCCCCCTAGAAGAAAAAAGCCCTTGTTAAAAGGGGGCTTTTTCTTTGATTTTTATAAATTATTCAGCTTTGCCAAGTGAACCAAAGACTGTTGCTTTATTAATGACAACTTCTTTAATTCCTTCTCTTCCTGGGCCAATAATCTTACGTGGATCGTAAACTTTATCGTTTTCAGATAAAACTTTTCTTACGATTGCTGTCCAAGCTTGTTGACATTCAGTGTTGATGTTAATCTTGGATGTTCCTCTAGCAATAGCCATTTTGAATTGGTCATCGTGAATGCCAGAGCCACCATGTAAAACAAGTGGAATTCCTAATAAGTCGGAAATTTCTTGCATTTCAGCAAAGCCAAGTTTTGGTTCACCGTGGTATGGACCATGAACTGAACCTAAAGCTGGAGCTAAGCAATCAACGCCAGTTTCATCGACTAATCTCTTACATTCGCTTGGAACAGCGTACATTGATTCAGCGACAACTGAATCTTCTTGTCCGCCAACTCTGCCTAATTCAGCTTCGACAGAAACGTTACGTGGATGTGCATATTCGACAACTTGTTTAACGATTCTGATATTTTCTTCGAGCGGATAGTGAGAAGCATCGATCATAACTGATGTGAATCCAGCATCAATTGCGTTTTTGCAATCTTCAAATGATGGGCCGTGATCGACGTGTAAAGCAACTGGAACTGTGATATGGAGATCTTCCATTAAACCTTTGACCATACCGACAACTGTGTGCCAACCACCCATATATTTAGCGGCAGAAACTGTAACGCCAAGGATGACAGGTGTTCTTGTCTTTTCAGCTGTTTCTAAAATTGCTGATGTCCATTCAACGTTGTTAATATTAAATTGACCAACTGCGTAATGTTCTTTATATGCTTTTCTAAGCATATTATTCATGTTTTCTAAAGCCATATGATTATTCTCCTTCCATTTCTTCATCGGCATCTATAATTATATCACTTTTTTTGAGTTCATCATTGTAAAGATCATCTTCAGATGAATCTTCATCGTCGAAATCTTCATCCTCATCTTCATTTTCTTCATCTTCGTCTTCATCTTTATAGACGTCGTTCATGTCGATGTGAACTTTTTCAAACTTATTTCTTGATCTTAAATCCCAAGTGTTTTCGCCTAATGTAACAAATCTTCCATCGAGCATGAGGTTTGTGTAGAAACGTGATATACGTTTTGCGCATTCTTCTTCACTTAAATTAAGTTCAGCAACAATTTGGGCAACTAACTCTTTAAAAGTAATAGGCTCTGTTCTTTGCGATACGATTTCGTAGGCAACATCTAACATTGATTTTTCCATAATGTTTTTCCTTTCTTTTTTATATTACATCCTATTTGGAGCTTTAACGCCAATAAGATCTAATGCGTTTTTGAGTGCTTGAGCACTTGCTTTACATAAGGCTAATCTGCTTGCACTTAAGTCTGGATTTCCTTCATCTAAGACTCTACATTTTGTATAGAATTCGTTGATTTGTGAAGCGAGTTTTTGAATATATATAGTAATTTTATATGGCTCTCTTGTTAATCCTGCTTCTAAGATTGCATCTTGGAATCCAGCGATAGTTTTTAATAATTCAATTTCAACTGGTTCAGTTAAAAGGTGAGCACTCTTATCAATAGTTAATCCCTTAAGTTTAGCTGAATCTAACATTGAAACAAGTCTAGCGTGAGAGTACATTGCGTAGTAAACAGGGTTATCTGATGATAGTGATTTAGCTAAATCAATATCGAAATCTAGATGGCTAGATCCAGAACGTGTTACAAAGTAATAACGAGTGGCTGAAACACCAACATCAGAAATTAATTCTCTCATAGAAACAGCATTACCTGTTCTCTTACTCATCTTGTATTCTTGTCCGTCTTTGAAAAGTCTTACCATTTGAATGATAACAATTCCGATTTTCTCTGGATCATATCCAAGAGACTTCATAGAACTTTTTAATCTAGCTATATAGCCATGGTGATCTGCACCGAAAACATCGATAATTTGATCGAAGCCTCTATCATATTTAGTTTTGTGGTAAGCAATATCTGGTAAAAGATATGTATATGAACCATCAGATTTTACGATAACTCTATCTTTATCGTCTCCATCTTGAATTGTTTTAAGATAGGTAGCACCATCTTGTTCGTAACACATAGGCTTAAGTTCGGCTTTAACTTCTTCAACTTTACCATCTTGTCTGATTTTATTTTCAGAAGAGAATACATCGAATTCAACGCCAAACTTCTTTAAATCTTTAACTATTTGGGCAAACATAGCTTGAATACCTTTTTCTTTGAGATATTTAAGTTGTTCATCTTCGGATAAAGGTAAAAGTCTATCGCCTTCGGCTTTATAGATTGACTTAGCAATTCTAATAACGTCTTTACCATAATAGCCGTTTTCAGGCATTTCTTGTTTACCTAAACCACAGGCTTCTTTATATCTAGCAAGTAAGGACTTTGCTAAATTATCGACTTGGTTTCCACCATCGTTAATGTAATATTCAGCAGTAACATCGAATCCACATTTTCTTAAGACTCTAACTAAAGAATCTCCGACAGCAGCTCCTCTAGCATGACCTAAATGTAAGTCACCAGTTGGGTTAGCAGAAACATATTCGACGTTTACCTTTGTGCCATTGCCGTATGTTAATTGACCGTATTTTTTTCCTTCTTTTATTACTTCTTTAACAACTGCTTGCAAGGATTTAAGATTAATAAAGAAATTGATAAATCCTGGTCCTGCAACTTCTATTTTTTCAACTTCTTCAAGCTTGAAATTATTAACGATTTCTTCTGCGACAAGTCTAGGAGATTTATGAGCAACTTTGGCAAGTCTCATTGCAATGTTAGCAGCATAGTCACCATGTTCTCTTGTTTTTGAGTGTTCGATAACAATCTCGTCTAATTTGATTTCATATCCAAGTTTATCGAGAACTCTTTTCAATTCTTCTGCAATTTTGTTTTCAAGTTTCATTGTAATTTTTCCTTATTCTTTTTCAGTTATAATAATTTCTGTAGGTTCATCAACTTCTTTTCCATCGTGAACTATTTGATAGACAAACGATACTTCATTTGGAAAGTCAAAGAACATTCTTGTCATAAACACGTTGTATTCAACTTTAGCATTTAATTCGGACACTGAAGCTGACATTTTAGTTAATGAATTAAGCTTTAAAATGCCTTTTACATCCAAGCCTTTAGCAATTCTTTGAAATGCTAACGACTCATCTGAGAGCTTTCTAATTTTAATTCTTGTTCCTTCTTTTGATTCAAATTCATAGAGGTTATTAGCACTGCTAATACATTCTAGTATTTCATCTTCGAAACCTCTATTAAATATAGCTTTAAATGACACCTAAAAATCACCGCATCTATTATAAACTAAAGTTAATATAACTACTACATTTATTATAGTAAAAATGCTGTTTTTGAAATAAAAATATAAAAAAAGCTCTTATTATTTAAAAATTGACTTAAATAATAAGAACTAAATATTAAATTCCGATTACAGCGTAAAGCAAAATACCCATATATTGAAGTATTGTTCCAAACAAATCAAATAAATGCCAAATTGAATGGAAATATTTTACTTTCTTTCCAAGTGCATAGAATATTACTCCGACTGTATAACAAACTCCTCCGGCAATAATGAGTATTACTCCTGGAAGAGCCATGTTTTTTACTAAAAGTTTAATAGCAGCGACAATGCCCCAACCCATGATAATATATAAGATTTGAGACATTATTTTTACTGGCTTTTTATCTAACATAATAGCGTTAAATACGATACCTAATATTGCTAAGAACCAAACGATTCCTAAGATTAAATATCCCCAAATCCATTCGTTTCTTAATGTAATTAAACATATTGGAGTATATGTTCCGGCAATCAAAAGATAAATGGTACAGTGATCAAATACTCTAAAAACCTTCTTAGCTTTATTTATAAATAAGAAATGATATATTGCTGACATTGTATAGAGAATCATTATAGATAATCCGAAGATTATCATTGACATTACTCCGATTTTATCAGTTTTTAAAGCCGCAAAAACAATTCCAACTACTAAAGCTCCAATACCTAAAGCGCCTCCGACAATATGTGAAACGGCATTAAATATTTCCTCGCCACGAGTATATTTTGGGAGTGTTTTAGCTATTTCTGCTCTTTTAGCTTCTTTAGCTTTCTTTTTTTGGATAGCTAGTTCTTCTTTACTTAGTGTTGTATTTTTATTATCCATATTTACCTCCATAGGGATATTTTATAACTTAAGTTACTTAATTTAAATACTTTCTTTTTTAAGTGTCAAACTTTGGAGGCTATTTGCATATATTCTACTGCAACAAGGAGAACTTTATGGAAAAACAACCACCAAATTACTATGGTAACAATTATTCTAATCAGCCTTATCCAAATCAAAATATGGGAATGAATCCAAACTACAATAACCCATATGTAAATAATCAAATGCCTGATTATCCATTACCGAACGCTGGTAATGATAATAACAGCAATGATAAAACAATGGCAAACGATTCTAACTGTATTAGTGATTTATGCAAAATGAACAAAGGTAAATCTATTACAGTTTATTGTACTTTCACTGATTCAGCAGAATGGCACGATAAAGTCTTTAAAGGAATTTTATATAGTGCTGGAGATGATAATATTATTATTTATAATCCTCAAGATGGAAAGTTTACTGTTATTGTTTCGCTTTATGTCAATTTTGTTGAGTTTTATGATTTAGATGTTTTAAGTGTCCAAATTCAAAAAAAGGACAATGGTACAAGTCAAAATAACAACGAATAAAAAATGGGCTCTTTAGCCCATTTTTCATTCTATTATGTGAATAACTTTTTTAACTATTTCATCTATTATTTCTTTGTCGTTAGATAAATTAATTAATTTTGGATTATCGTTAATAGATTTTTCTAACTCTTTCACTTCAGCTATTAATTTTAATTGGTCTTGAATATTATCTGATAAAGCTATTTGCTTTCTTTTTTCTTTAGCTTTAATTTTCGTTTGATTTAATTCTTCATCGTTAGCTATAGCTTCTTTTAAAGATAAATATTCTTGTACAACTTTTAATTCTTTAAATGATTCAACAAGTTTAGTTGCTTCAGCTTTTAGAGCTTCTTCTTCAGCCATCAATTATTTCTCCCATTAAAGAATATGTACGAGAGGAAGTAATTTTGACTTTTTTAATTTGACCGATAAGAGATTCGTCTCCATCGACATGAACTAGTCTGCCATGTCGTTCATAACCAGAAATCTTAGTTTTGTCTTTCTTTGAAACAGTATCAAATAAAACTTCAACTATTTGTCCAACAAATTTGCTTGCTGTATAGGTGGCTTGTTCATCAATTAATTCTTTTAATCTCAAGAAACGAGCTTTTTTAACTTCTGCTGGAGTTTCATCTTTCATTCTAGCGGCTGGAGTACCAGGTCTTGGTGAAAAGATAAAGGTAAAAGCTGAATCGTATACGACTTCTCTTACTAAAGAAAGAGTTTCTTCAAATTGCTCTTCTGTTTCATTAGGGAATCCAACGATAATATCGGTTGTTAAGTTTACATCTGGGACGTGTTTTCTTAGCTTTTGAACTAAATCTAAATAAATGTTTCTATCATATCTTCGATTCATCTTCTTTAACATTTCAGAGGAACCAGATTGTAAAGGTAAATGTAAAGCAGGCATTATGTTAGAATAATTGCCCATTACTTCAAAAACTCTTTCTTGAAAATCGAAAGGATGTGAAGTCATGAATCTGACTCGATCAATTCCTGTTTGAGCAACTTTTTCTAATAAAACATCAAATGTTATTGGACTCTCAAAGTCTTTTCCATAAGCGTTAACATTTTGACCTAAAAGTGTAACTTCTTTATAACCTTTGGCTTTAAGTCCTTCAACCTCTTTAACAATATCTTCAACTTTTCTACTTCTTTGCTTTCCTCTTGTGTAAGGAACAATGCAATAAGTACAGAATTTGTCACAGCCATACATGATATTTACGAATGCCTTATACTTTTCAAATCTCTTCGATGGCATATCTTCAATGACGTCGCCCTCGATAGATTTTACTGAGATAACTCTATTTTTTCTTTCGATTATTTCGTTCATTAAAGGATAAATATCATCGATGTTGTGAGTTCCGAAGATTAAATTGACATATGGGAAATGCTCTCGAATAAAATTTAATGGTTTTTCTTCTTGCATCATACAACCACATATACCGACAATCATGTCTGGATTATTTTGCGATGGTTGTTTCATTCTACCAAGTTCACCATAAATTTTGGTTTCAGCATTTTCTCTAATTGCACAAGTGTTAAAAATAGTGATATCAGCTTCAGTTCCTTCTTCAGTTTCTGTTAAGCCTATATTTTCAAAGTATCCACGTAAGTATTCTGAATCTCTAACATTTGCTTGGCAACCATATGTATAAATACAATATTTTCTTCCTTTTGCCCATGATTTTAAGGCGTCAGAAGGTTTACTCTTTGCTGATGTTATTTGAATTGGAGATTTAGTTCTATTTGCAGCTTCTTTTAAATTTGGCAAACTTTTAGCATCAGTTTTCATTTTGTTTACTCTCTTTCTATTTTATTACGAAAATTCTTTTAATTGAGGTAGCTTTATTTGTCTTATCATCAATTGAAATAACTGCTCCACAAACTTGAATTGTTCCACTTTCAGGAATAGTAAATTGAGCAGGCATGCCAGTCCATGTTCTTTTTATAACTGGCTCAGGAGAATCGCCAAGAATACTTTCATAGGCACCACACATTCCTAAATCAGTAATGTAAGCAGTGCCTTTTGGAAGCAGGCGTTCATCAGCTGTTTGAACGTGAGTATGTGTTCCAACAATAGCGGTGACTTGTCCATCGAAAGCACGGGCTAGTGATATTTTTTCGCCTGTTGCTTCAGCGTGGAAATCAACTATGTGTATATCAGTCTTTTCTTCTGTTTCAATGATATTTTTTAAATCATCAAAAGCGTTGCTTGTTACAGTATCTAAATAAACTCTTCCTAAAAGATTTGTTAATCTTAAAGTTTTATCTTTTACTTTAAACGCTCTAGTTCCTTCTAGTGGTGTCTTATTGTTGAAGTTATAAGGTCTTACTTGTTTGGAAAAATCAAATGTTGTATTAAATACATCTTTGTGTCTTAAGAAATGATTACCACTTGTGAATGCATCGATTCCAACTTCGAGTAATTCGTTATAGTGGATGTGTGATAATCCGTGTCCGTGTGTAGCATTTTCGCTATTTGCAATTGTGAAGTCAATCGAATAAGTTTGTTTTAATTGTGGCAAAAGGCCGGCAACGGCCTTACGACCGATCCGGCCTACAATATCGCCAAGATATAAGATGTTCATGCTTATTTAGCAACTTCGACAGCGCGAAGTTCTCTAATAACTGAAACTTTGATTTGACCTGGATAAGTCATTTCGTTTTGAATCTTATCTTTGATATCGCGAGCCATCTTGAAGGCTTGTAAGTCATCAACTTTATCAGGGATGACAGTAACTCTGACTTCACGACCACTTTGCATTGCATAGCAATTTTGGACACCTTCGTATGATTTGCAAATGTTTTCTAGATCTTCAATTCTCTTTATGTAGTTTTCAAGTGTTTCACTACGTGCACCAGGTCTAGCGGCTGACAATGTATCGGCTGCTTGGACAAGATTTGAAATGACATATTTGGATGGCTTATCACCATGGTGAGATTCAATAGCGTTAATTACAACATCAGGTTCACCATATTTTTTAGCAAGTCTAGCACCAACTTCGACGTGGCTTCCATCCATTTCAAAGTCTGCTGATTTACCTATATCGTGCAATAATCCAGCTCTCTTAGCAAGAGTTTGATCTAAGCCTAATTCGGCAGCCATTATTCCTGCAAGATAAGCAACTTGGATTGAGTGGTCAAGAACATTTTGACCATATGATGTACGATATTTTAATCTACCGACATATTCGAGTAACTCTTTGTGCATACGAGGTAAACCGAGTTTAAATACTGCTTGTTCACCTGCTTTGACGACTGATTGATGAACTTCTTCTTTGCATTTATTGAAGATTTCTTCAATTCTTCCTGGTTGAATTCTACCATCTTTAATTAATCTATCTAATGTCATACGTGCTACTTCCCTTCTTACTGGGTCGAAGCAGGATACTGTAATGACTTCTGGTGTATCATCAATAATGATATCAACACCTAATAGAGATTCTAGAGACTTAATATTTCTACCTTCACGTCCAATGATTCTTCCCTTCATTTCATCGGATGGTAAGGAAACGATTGAAACTGTTCTTTCGTTTGTAACTTCTTGAGCGTATTTGGACATTGCAAGAGACATAATATCTTTAGCTTTTCCATCAGCTTGTTCTTCTGCTTCATCTTCTCTGTTTTTGATGTAAGCAGCAATTTCTTTGTTCATTTTTTCTTCTACTCTACGCATAAGTTCATCGTGAGCTTCTGAAACTGACATTTGTGCAACTTTTTCTAATTCAGCGATAATTGAATCAATTTTAAGTTGTAATTCATCTTCTTTTTTGTCTAATGCGGCAAGCCTATTATTATAGGTTTCCTTTTTTTGTTCGAGTGCATCTTCTTTTGTAGATAAAGATGCGTCACGACGATCTATTGCTTGTTCTCTTTGAGCTAACTTTTTCTCGCTTTCAGCTACGATTTGCTTACGTTCTTTAATTTCTTTTTCAGCAGCAGCTTTTAATTCGTTTGTTAATGTTTTAGCATCAATTTTAGCATTCTTTTGAATGTGATCAGCTTTTACTTCTGCGTCGTGAATAATTTTTTCAGCGTTGCTTTTTGCTCTCTTTTCCTTGAAGTAAGGAACAAGTAACATAACTGCAACACCTATTGCGCCACCAACGATTAGACCAATCAGTGCGGTTATTACTGGTAACATTATATTATTCCTTTCTGGTCTATTTTAAAGCCCGACCTGGCTAAAAATTGGCCATAATTATAGCACTAAATAAAATTTTATATTTCATTTGTTATTAAGCGACAATTATATTAACAAGGATAAAATCCTTTTTATTAACCAATATACCTATTTGGTACATATATATTATACAATGAAATAATAGCACTTACAAAATACTAAATTAAAAATATAGTACAAAAGTACTTATAAAGCACAAAAAAACTATAAGCTCACTTTGAAGTTTTGCTTATAGTTTTAAAATTACCAATCTTCTGATAAATCTAAGCTTGCAACTGGGCCTTCACTTAAATCCATAAATTGCTTTTTCTCGTATAGGTATGAGCCTACTTTTGCAATCATAGCTGCGTTATCAGTTGTACACCATAAAGGTGGAATAATTACTTCGTAATCTTTGCCCGCGCGTTTAACAATTTCTGCTCTTAAATAAGAGTTTGCAGAGACACCGCCACCAAGAACTATTTGCTTGACGTTATAGTCTTTAGCAGCTTTAAGTCCTTTATCTAATAGTTGATCGACTAAAGCGTGTTCAACGGATTTAGCATATGTTTTTATTTCTTCTTCAGTTAAAGGAGCATTTTTGGTTTTCTCATTTATTTCTCTTATAAGTGCACTTTTAATTCCAGAATAAGATAAGTCATAATTTGGTGCGTGAGGCTTTGTGTATTTAATTACTGGAGTATTTGGATCTTGTGAAAGTTTATCGATTGCAACACCACCAGGGTAAGGAAGGCCTAAAGCACGGGCAATCTTGTCTAATGATTCTCCAATTGCATCATCGAGAGTTGAACCGATTATTTCAAATGATAAATGGTCTTTCATATAGACGAACTCAGAGTTTCCACCACTTACAACGATAGCAAGTAAAGGAAATTTAAGCTGTGAAACATATTCATTTGCATAAATGTGACCGGCAAGATGATGGACACCAATTAGTGGCTTATTTAAATATGCTGCCATTGTTTTGGCGGCTGTAACTCCAACGTGGAGAGCACCGATTAAACCTGGGCCTTTAGTAACAGCAATGGCTGAGATGTCATCTAAATTAATTTTAGATTCATCTAAAGCAGCTTTAATCGTGTAACCAACATTTTCTAAGTGTAATCTAGATGCAATTTCTGGCATGACTCCACCAAATTGCATATGAGTTTTAATTTGTGAACTAACAACATTTGCGAGTAATTCAGTTCTATTTTTTAAAACAGCTACTGCTGTTTCATCGCAACTTGATTCAATTCCAATAATGATTTCATCTTTCATGATATCAACTTCTTTCTAAATAGGATTGCGTTAACTCCATCTCGATAATAGTGTTTACGAATGTTGTATTGTTCAAATCCTATTTTTTTATAAAGCTCTATAGCTTTTATGTTATTTTCTCTTACTTCTAAATAAAGGAACTCTTTTCCACTGAGAAACTTTACAAAGTTATTTATTAATAATTGAGCATAACCATTATTTCTATAATTAGGAAGAACAGCTATTTCTATTATTTCTCCTTCATAATCATTAAAAGTTCCAAGTAAATAAGCAACTATCTTTTTATCTATTTCAACACATTTGAAATAGTCTTTATTTTTAATTGCTTCATTGAAAGTGTTTGTTGGTAATAATAATTCGAAACATTCTTTTTCAATAGAAAAAATTTCGCTGACATTATTTTCGCTAACACTAATTTCTTTCTTTTCCATGCATGTAAACTGGAGCAGCTTTTAATGGCTCATCTTCATAAGTATATTGATCGCTATCTAGCATTAACATTCCTTCTAAAATTGAAGCTTTTATATAAGTTCTGTCTTTAAGAGTTATAACAGCATTTTTATCTTCAATATTGATTATAATTTTTGCGTTATTTTCTTTAACAAATTGATCGACTTCCGAAATATCAACTCTTTCTTCTTTGACTTCTTGTCCGTTTAAATAGAAACCAGCAAAGAATGCGTTGTTTCTCGCATCGATTAATGAAACGCAATTCTCTTTTTCGTTAGCTGCTAAAGCTTTTAGTGTTGAGCCAGTATATACTTTTAAGCTTGGATTGAGAGTTGCCATAACTTTAGCTACTGTTAATCCTAATCTTTCTCCTGTATAAGATCCAGGGCCTTTTGTGACAAATACTTCCTCAATATCTTTTAAGCTAATGAGAGCATCACTACAAAGAGATTGTAATAAAGGAAAAAGTTCTTCAGCTGTTTTTTTACCAGCGTTAATTTCAGATTTGCAAGTTTTATCTTTTGTTACAATTGCTATTCCTAGTGATCCAGCGCATGTATCTAAATATAATTTGTTCATAATTTAACTTCCTCCAAGGAAATTTTTCTATAACCTGTATTATCATCTGGAGTAATTGTAAGTTTTATTACGTTATACCCTTTTAAATAATCGATGATAAATTCAGGCCATTCAACGTATGATATTGATTCTAAATCACCAAAGATTTCTTCAAATCCGATATCACTAACACTATTTTTATCTTCAAGTCTATAAGCGTCGATGTGATAGAAATTTAATTTGTTTCCTAAATATTCTTTAATAATGTTGAATGTAGGAGAGTTTACTTTTTTTGTAATACCAATTCCTGCAGCTAAACCTTGTGCAAAGCAAGTTTTTCCTGCTCCTAAAGTTCCGTAAGCTAATATAATTGAGCCTGGTTTTAATCCCCTTCCCAAAGTTTCAGCTATTACTTTTGTCTCTTCTTCATTATGTGAAATAAAATCCATAATATAAATCCTCGTCTAAACTCTTATTTTGTTAGCGTTTTGGAATGAGTCATAAGTCTTTAAATTTCCAAAATCGTCAAATGGTTTATTGCTAACAGTGAGAGATATTTTTAATCTTCTAAAAGTTTCTTCAACAACTTTTTTTAAATCTTCTGGGTAAGAATATTTAATTGAGTTTGCTTGATACTCATTAATATCTAATTCTTTAACTTCGCCTCTAGATTTTTTTAAATCTAAATCGTAGTCGATAAAGCCAAGAACATTTTCAGATATCAAAACAGTTGGAGAAGCAATATTGACATAATAATCAATAGTGCGTTTACCTTTAATCATGCAAATAACGTTAAAAAATTCTTTTTTGCTAAGTATGTAAAGCGTAGGTTGTTGTGTTTTCCACTCGCGACCGTCATCTTCAATAACTTTGGTGCGAGGGGAAGCTAAAATCCAATAGTTGTCATCTTCATTTACTAAGGTTAACGAACGCCACATACGATGCGAAGAGCCATCGTGTTTAAAGCTCTTCAAATCGAAACTGGCGATCATGTTTATTCTCCTATAAGTGAATTGACAATAGCAAATACTGCTTTGTTGTCATCTAAATGCTTTTTGACTACTTCAATTTGGTATTTGTTTTGGAGTGGGACTGACATCATTGCGTCGCTATAATTCAATGCCACTTTTGTGCCAAGTGGATTGAGTGAAATAAAGTAGTCAAGTAAATTTTTATCGATTACTAAGTTTTCTAAAAGTTCTTTAAATGTGTCTGTAAATAATTCTTTTGCTTTTTCAATATCAGTTGCATAAACTTCAAAGTTTTCATTTAAGCCTTCAATAGTTACTTCTTCATAGCCATCTAAATATGTTGGTTCGGCTGTTTTGGCTCCTTCATTAGACTTTCTAATGATGATTATGCTGTTGTCTGATTTAACATCAAAAGCATAATACTTTCCATAGAAACCAATTTTATCTTTTTTCTTAGCAGTTACTTGTGCAGAAGTTTCAGGAACTCTTACTGCAACATCATTAGTAGCAAATAGATGACCTTTGAAAGATCCAGAAACTCTATTTCTTGAATTGATAGATAAAATTGTGTCAAAGTAGTGTGATTCAATAACTTCACTATCTTCTACTTTAGCGTTTGGTGAGCACTTGACATTGCTTGCTTCGTTTTCGCTATATGAGAAGCAATCCAAGATGAAGAAATAGCTGTGTACATAGCTATCGATTGAGTCGATAGATGATTTCTTAAATTTGGAATTTATTACCATGCTAGCTATAAAAGCAACGACAGCTAAGCCTAAGAAAATATACATTAAGAAGTTAAGCTCTTTTTTGCCTATGAACATAACAATTAAACATGCGAGGAAGAATGCAAAGACGACAATTGTCATGATTACTTGAATTCTTCTTCCTTTGTTATATTCGCTCATAAATTTTGTTTGGCGATCAGATAATTCTTTATAAATTTCATCGGTTGAAACAAAATATTTAGAATCGAGATCATAGTAGATATTTTCAGCTTTTTTTGGCGCTTTTTGAGCTTGTTCTACTTTTTCTTGCTCGATAACTTCCACTTCTTCAGCTGGAGTTTCAACTTTTTCTTCAGTTACTTCATTAGTCTTTTCTTCTTTTACTTCGTTATCAATATCTTTTTGTTCGTTTTCAATCATATTTAATCTCCTATCTAAGACTTAAAGATTATATCATATATTAAAGTAATTAATATATTTAGTTTTAGTTCTTTTTTACACAATATCAATTATGTATGAATAAATATAAAAGTTTGACAAAAAAAAACAATAAAAGTACAATTATTAAACATTGAGGTAAAATATGTCTTCACAAACATCTATTTTTAAATTGGTAGAGTTAATTCAAAAAATCTACACTCAGGGAGAATTAAACCCATTTATCCAATTAGTACAATCGGATTCTAGAATCCTTTTATATCTTTTCTATCACCCAAGTTGCCATCCAAGCGATATTAGTAAGTCGTTAAATATGTCTCGTCCTAACGTAACTGCAAATTTAAAAAACCTTGAAGATAATGAAATGATAGTTCGCACGTTGAACGCTAAAAATCGTCGAGAAATTTATGTAACTTTAACTGCTAAGGGTATGCAAGAATTTAACAATAGAATGTCTAAAATTATAGGTTTATTCCAAGATTGGTTAAAACTTTTAGGCGAAGAAGAAACTGAACACCTTATTAGAATTTTGGAAATTTCTAGCGATATGAATAATATCGGAGAAGCTTTTAAAAAATATGTTACATCTGAAGGAAAAGAAAGCTGGTAGGCACAAACCTACCAGCTATTTTTAGTTACCACAGCATTGACAAACTTGAATTTGATCAATATTGCTTGTGGTACGATAACATCTGTTGTCTAAGCAACAACAAGCTCCATAGTCAAGATATGCTAAGGAGTTAACATATCTTTCATTTGTCATTACTCTAGCTTCTAAAGTAATAGTAACTGTTGCACCAGCAGCAATTGTATCTAAGGTAATGCCTCTTAAGCATGTAGCATCGTTTGCGGTTCCATCAATTGTTAATGTTCCACACATGTAACAAAGTGAATCACCGAGAATAATATTAAGTGTTGGGCAGCCTAATTCTTGTGAAGAATTGTTTGTTATTGTTAATGTATAAGTTATAGTTTCGCATACTCTTGCACAGCAAGGTGTGGAACTTAATGCTAAAGTAACACCACAATTTGTACAATTTTTTTCGCTTACTATGGTTGTTGAACAAGGAGTAATAGAAGTCGTTTGAGGCTTCAACATATTGTTTAGTGTCGAAGTTCTGTTTCTACATCCACAACCACACATTTGATTGTTATAAAACATAAATTCACCTCTCTGAACCAATCATGGTTCATTCATTTATATGCGAAAAAGAACTAATGTGATAACTATATAGACAATTCATTATTCTTAATCTAAAATATAAGCCGTAGAAAGGAGCAAAATATGAAATTACTATTAGATTTAATTAAAAACGCTACTAGATTATGTTTTGTCGATTTCGAAGGAACACAGTTAGAACATGAAATTATTGCAATCGGAGCTGTAGTAGCTAGTGTCGATGAACATGGACATATAGTTGCTCCATATAAAGAGTTTAAAATGATGGTCAAAGCCAAGCACAAAGTTGGTAAGGTTATTACAAACTTGACTGGCATTACTGATTCAATGTTAGACGATGCTGAAAGTTTTGATATTGTTGTAAGCAAACTAAAAGAATTTTTACTTGAAGATGGTGAACCTATTGAGAACACTAAATTTGTTTGCTTTGGTGAACAAGATAGATTGATGATGAAAGTTTCAGCTTATTTAACAAATAAGATGGATACTATAACTTTCTTTAAGCAGTTCTCTCATAACTATATAGATTTCTCTGCTTTTTTAAGCAATTTTATAACAGATAAAAAAGGAACAAAGCTTTCATTAGTCAACTTTGTACATTATTTTGATGAAGATACACACGGTGCAAGTCACGATCCGTTAAATGATGCTTATGATTTATTAAACCTTTATAAGTGCTTTTATACAAAAACAGATTATGTAAAAAAAGGTTACACAGAAACTTTGTTAAAACAAATGCCGGTTCCATCAATTCTTAAACCTAGTGTTAATAAGATACTTAAGGGACGAAACGTCAAACATTCTGAATTTTTGAAGGACGTCGATGAATATTTTAAATAGCTAAAGACACAATAAACTTGAAAGGAGAGACAGGCTAATTATGGTCAATTATCCAAATGGTCAAAAAGTTGTTAAACCAAGTGAACAACAAATTAATCACTCTAGAGCGAATATGGGTATGCAACTTGAACACGATGTCATTATCTCGTGTAATTTTTATAAAGACCAAAACAGAGCTTTAATTTATAAAAGACCTACTCCAATTAAAGTTTGTAAGATGGATAAAAATAATAGAACTCATATAACTGATGCGTATTTTGATGAAAAATCAACGACTGACTTTAATGGTATTTATAGACAAAAGTATCTTGATTTTGAATGTAAAGAAACGATAAAAGATGCTTTGACTTTGTCAAAAATAAGACCACAACAAATTAGGCATTTACGTCAAGTACAAGAACTTGGTGGTTTAGCTTTCTTTGTCGTTAGATTTAAAGCGTATAACGAAACGTATTTGTTAGATGCCAAATATATTTTAGATGCACAATCTAAAACTTTTAAAAGATCTTTTTTCATGGAAAATGGAGTTTTAATTAAGCCTGGATTTCAGCCACGTCTATACTTATTAGAAGCTGTGGATGAAGAATATTTTAATGTCGAAGTTCAAAAGGTTTCTTAAATTATTTTGTTCATTTTTTTCTTTAGTTATTTTCATTCCAACTTTTGTAGGAACAGTTTTTGTATTGACACGTATAAATAATTTAAACAATCCAGATATAGTCAAAAATCCAGAAATTAATTATTCAAAGTTTTACGATAAAAATGGTAATTTAATTAAGTCTTTAGGAGATACAAAAAACTCATATATTAAGTATGAAGATATTCCTAAGACTTTAATAGATGCTCTTGTATCAATAGAAGATTTATCATTTTTTGAACACGATGGCTTTGATGTTAAAAGAATTTCAAGTTCATTATTAAATAATTTAATGGGTAAAAATATTGAAGGTGCTTCAACTATTACTCAACAATTATCAAAGAACTTATTTTTAACTTCTGAAAAAACTATGACTAGAAAAATAGATGAATTACTATTATCTATCAAGTTAGAAAACAAATATTCCAAAGAAGAAATATTAGAATTTTATTTTAATATGGTTTATTTTGATCCAGTTGTTCCAGGAATAGTCAATGCATGTAAAAAGTTTTTTAATAAATATCCTTCTGTTTTAACTTTAAGTGAATGTGCTACTATTGTTGGATTAGTTAAATCTCCATCTAATTTAAATCCATTAAAATATCCTGATAGAGCTGATGAAAGAAAAAATGTAGTTTTAGGCTCTATGCTAAAAAATGGATATATATCTTTAGATGAATATAAACAAGCTAAAAATACTTTGGTAAAAGATATTATTAATACCCCACCGCAAAACGAAGCGGTAAATGACTATCAAGCTTATATAGATTGTTGCTATAAAGAAATACAGCGATTAACTAATCTTGATCCTTATACAGTACCATTAAGAGTAGAAACTTATATGGATTCTAACATTCAAAGTTATGTCGATAAAATTAGTAGTGGTGAAGAATATAAATTTATAGATAATAATCAACAGATTGGACTTGCATTAATAGAAAATGAAACTGGTAATTGTATAGCATTAAGTGGTGGAAGAAATTATGTTGGTGAGAAACTATATAATAGAGCTTATGATATGCGTCGTGGGCCTGCAAGTACAATTAAACCAATTTTTGAATATGCCTTAGCTTTTGAAAAACTTGATTACAATTCAAACACTACACTTGTTGATGAAGAAACTTTTTATCCTAATGGTGAAAGTCTTCATAACGCTGGTGATTCATACTATGGAGACTTATCATTAAAAGAAGCTTTGGGTTATTCAAAAAATACAACAGCTATAAAGACATTAGTTAAATTAGAAGAACAATTAGGCGATGAATATTTAAGCGATTATTTGAAATCGATAAATTTAATGGATGATAGTGAGTTTACTCTTTCCTATGGCTTAGGTGGAATGAAATATGGTGTTTCACCTTTAAATCTCGCTTCAGCATACTCAATGTTAAGTAGAGGTGGAATTTATGTTAATCCATCATTAATTAAACGAATAGTATCAATTGATACTGGAAAAACAATTTATGAAGATGAAAAAGAAGGTAAAAGAGTTTTAAGCGATGAAGCTGCATTTATGACTACAGATGTTTTAACAAACATTGTTGAAGAAGATTATAACGGATTAGGAAAAGTTAAAATAAACAATGTTAAAATAGCAGCCAAAACTGGTACTGGAGCATACGATTCTAATACTATAAGTAAATTTGGTTATCCTAAAAACGCTGATAAGGACAGTTGGTTATGTGGATATTCTAAAGATTATACTTTGAGTGTCTGGAGTGGTTTTGATATGCCAATAAAATTTGAAAAAACATACTTTGGTAGTAATGATAAAAGAAGAAATACTAGCAAAGAAATATTTAAAAAGATAATGGAAGAAATAAATGTAAAAGGAAGATCTTTTACAATTCCTCAAGATATTGTTCAAATTGATTTAGTTAAATATGCCGATGGTTATTTTTTGCCTAACGGCTATATTCCAAGTAACTTCATAAATAAGACGTATGTAAAAAAAGGAAATGAATATGATGTTTATCCATTTCCTATATTACCAGATATTAATCCGATAGTTTTTACATTTGACAACAAGTTATCTTTTTATCTTGAACCTTTAGAAGAATATGAAGATAAAGTTTATAAAAAAATATATGGTTCCTTAGGATATTTTATAACGATAAACGATAACGGAAATAAAACTGTTAATTTTATTACGGGTCAAAACTTTGAATATTATTGTCAAGATCCATCTAAAGTGAAGTATGAAATTAAGTCGGGCTATGAAAAATTAACAAATATATATGGCAGTTCAATTATTAACGATTCTACGATTCTTACACCATGGTAGTTGACATTTATCACAGTGGCAATTTTTACCAGCAATACATATTTCTCTTCCAAAAGTAATTACTTGTCGGTGAAAATGAATCATATTATCTCCGCTATAGAGTTTAACAAGTTTTTGTTCTAAGTCTTTAGGTGAATCGTTTTTACTTGCAATATTAAGTCTTAACATTACTCTATTGACATGAGTGTCGACTGGAAACTCATTTAAATTAAATAATTCCCCTCTAACTACTGAAGCGGTTTTATATCCAACTCCAGGTAGACTCATTAAATCTTCTCTATCTTTTGGAACGATTCCATTAAATCTTTCAATTAAGATTTGAGCTGATTTTATAATATTTTTAGCTTTTGTAGGTGCTAAGCCAACAATTTTAATTATATCAATAACACTATTTAAATCTGCATTGGCTAAAGATTCAAGAGAAGGATATTTTGTAAACAATGTTGGTGTAACGCTATTTACTACTCTATCTTGTGATTGTGCACTCATTATGACAGCAAACAAAAGTTGATAATCATTTTGATGATTTAAAAAACATTTTGTATTTGGATAAAGAGTATCTAAATATTCTTTTAAGTTATATAACTTTTCTTTATTTGTCATCTTGAAGCCATTTGCCTTTTAACTGTTCTATTGTTTTTGCTGTGCCTTGTCTCCAGTCTTCAGATCTTGTCGTATAGCCTTCTTGATTTATATCTGCACTCTTTTCGAGTGCAAGGATCATTTTATCTACTGCAGCAATTGTTACTCTCTTACTTTTTTGTTTAACTCTTTCAGTTGCTTCTTTAATCATGCCATCAGTTGCACCTTCACGATACCAAGAACAGATTTTATCAAATTCGATAGAATTTAAAGAACGACCTAATAACTGTTCAAAATAAGCGTACATTGCTTCGCCTTTACTTTTGGCATCAGTTCTGATATTGTCTTGAGCTTCAATCATTAAATCTTTTTGTGTATCAGAAAATATTTTTGTTATTAATGGATCTAAAGAAGTGACTGTTTTATTGTTATTTTCTTCAAAAGATATAAATCTTCTTTCAAATAATCTTGTAATTATATTATCTATTTCTTCTTTTTTAAGAGTCATTAAAGGTTCTATATCATCAGCCAAGACTAAATATTTCTTTTCTTTAATAATTTCATTGATGCAAAATATTACTGCAATGTCGTTTTCGTTTAAACCATAGTTTTTATATCGCTTTATTAATAAAGAGCGCCAATCAAAGTCTAATTTTGATATATTCATAATTCTTTTCTCCTATTTAAACATTTTTAAAACACGTTCGAAGTTTTTGCAAGATAACTTTTCAATTTCTTCATCTGTCCATCCTTCTTTGGATAGTCTATCGAATAAAATATTCCATTTTGTACAATCAGTTATTAATGGTGGAGTTTGAATACCATCAAAATCTGATCCTAAAGAAACTACATCTATGCCACCAACGGCTTTAATATGATTGAGGTGTAAAACTAGATCATTTAAATAATCGCCTGTTTTAGTAACGAAATTTTCACATAAATTTAATCCAATTACGCCACCGCTTTTAGATATGATTCTAATCATGTCATCAGTAAGATTTCTTACGCTTGGATTAATTGCTCTCGCATTTGAATGACTAGCAATAATAGGTCCTTTATAAAACTCAATTGCATCATAAAAAGATTTATCACCTAAGTGGGAAACGTCTAAAAGCATTCCTAATCTATTTAATTCTAAGCAAACTTTCTTTCCAGTTTCTGTCAATCCAAAATTTGTTTCTGCTTGGTTTAAATTTTCTCTTGGATAGTTTGGCCAAGCTAAAGAGTTAGGATAATTCCAAGTGAGTGTCATCATCTTAACGCCCTTATTATAAAGTCTTCTAAGATTGTCGAGTTTTCCCTCGATTATTTCACCTTCTTCGATACTTTTGAATATTGTGACTTTTCCACTCTCTTTATTTTTTATATATTCGTCATACGTTGTAAAAGGAGCAGCAATATTAGAATTAGCTTCAATAGCTTTATCTAATTTTTGAAAATAGCTACAGGCATCTTGAAAGAGTGTTCCTCCATGTTGAGGCATGTTTAAAAAACATGCTATTGTCCAAAGACTATATCCACTTTCATGAGCTCTTTTTAAATCGATGTGTAACCTATTATTTTCTACAATATTTTCATCGTTTTTTATAGCTGTTAATGTGTCTGTATGCAAATCAATAATTTTCATGTTGGTCTCCTTTTATTTTTTCATATTCTAGTAAACTATCTTTGTTGAATTTAGATAATTCTTCTTTGACTTTTAAAGGGTTTAGCTCTTTGATTAAATCAAAATTTTCAATAATAGCTTTATGAAGATTTTCTTCATATTTAAGATTATATATGTTTTTAAACCTAATTGCTCTAAGTATTCTTAGAGGGTCTTCTTCAAATCTAGTTTTCGGATTACCTATAGACTTTAACACTTTGTTATTTATATCTATAACTCCTTTTTGAGGATCTAAAATATCTTTTTTACTATTCATATATATTGCGTTTATAGTGAAGTCTCGACGGTAGGAATCTTCAATATAACTATCGACAAATTCGATTATACTTGGATGACGATGGTCGTCATAATTACTTTCTTTTCGTAAACTAGCTAAGGTAAACTCATTGTTGTCTAAAAAAATATTTACTATACCATATTTGGCAAACACTGTTTTAAATTCAATTTTAGATTTTTCTAAGCGTTTGACTATTTCTTTTGGTGTTAATCCAATAGCTATGTCATAATCGACGTATGCAAAACCGAGGAGGTGATTCCTAACAGAGCCTCCAGTTAAATATACTTTTGATGTTTCAAAAAGCGATTCTAAATCAGCTAAATAATTGAATATTTCTTTCATGACAAAAGTATATCATGAAAGTGTACGCTTAAGTCCTTTAATATGCATAATATTTTTAATCTCGTTATCAATACCTTCAAGATAAACACTTTTATCTTTAATTTCATGAGTAAAAACTAATTTTGATTTTCCACTTATTGTTACTTCATGCTTATAAACATATTTTGAAACTCTATACGATATAAAAATTATTTTTGATTTTGTAAAGGCTTTAGATATTAAAATTGAGGTTCCACTTGGGGAATCCTTTTTAGAATAATGATGATAGTCTTTGATAATAACTGTATTTGATTGATCGTCAAATAGCTTTAATGCTTTGATAAATAAATATAAAGACTTATCAAAATTATAGATAACACTTATTCCTGTGTTGTTGGTGCTAGCGTAATATTCAAAATCTTTAATTTCTTTTTCGGTAAAACCTGTAGTACCAACAATAACGTGTTTTCCCTTATTTAAAGCATCTATAATTATTGGATAAGAAAAATTAGGATTAGAAAAATCAATTAAAATATCTACATCATCAATTATTTTAGAGTTGTATTTACTTAAAGAATCAATTAAATGAACAAAATTATATTTGTCTTTAAAACTATTAAGTATAAGTTGACCCATTTTGCCTGAGTATCCACAAAGAAGTATTTTCATGTTAAAGCATATGTTTAATAAAAATAAATATGCAAAAAAGGGCTCCAAAAGAGCCCTTGAGTCTTTTAAACTAAATTAGTTAAGTGAATCTTTAAGATTCTTAGATGCTTTAAAACCGACTGCTTTAGATTCCTTAATTTCGATTTTTTCGCGAGTTGATGGATTGAGACCTGTTCTAGCGGCTCTTTCTTTGACAACAAATGTTCCAAAGCCAGGAATTCTAACTTCTTCACCTGCGACTAAAGCTTCTCCAATAGCTACGAATGTAGCGTTTATAGCAACTTCAGCATTTTTCTTTGTTAAACGAGCTTGTTCAGCGACAACACCGGCTAAATCTTTTGTATTCATAGTTTAAATTCTCCTTTTATAGCCATAAGATAGCATAATGATATTACTTATGCAAGCGTTTTCTTTAGACAATAAAAGTTAAAAAAATCCAATGTTTACGGGAATATTTAGCATTTTTAAAAAACGAAAGCTATCAAGTTTCCTTTTCCTTTGTTAGAGATAGTTTTTATTATCTGTTGAAGTTTAAGTTTTACTGGTTCTGGTAGACCACTTAACTTACCAACTATTCCACCTTGAATAACATCTTTAAGCTTTTGTCCAAACATTTCACATTCAAGCATTTCATCAATACCTTTATCGTAAGCGTCGGTTAGATATTTCAAGAAGAAATCACTTTGTTCTTTGCTACCAAGTATAGGCTCAAATGATGTTGTAGTGTTAACTTTTATAATGTGATATGTTGGAGCATTTGCTTTAACTCTAATACCATAACGATTGTTAGTTTTAAAAGCTTCTGGCTTATCTATTTTCATTGATTGAGAAGAAGTAGAGGCAAAGCCATAGCCTGTCGCTTCAGCCATTTTTATAGCGTTACCTAACAAATCATATTCTTTTTTAGCTTTTACGAAATCTGATAAGACTTTTATTAGCTCACTTTTATCAGTTATTTCGCATCCGACTAATTCTTTTAAAACTTTATCATATAAGTCTTCTTTTACGTCTAGTGTGATAGTTACGATTCCGCTTCCTAAATCTACGTTAGTTACTTTGGCATCACTCAAGTATTCATTAGTTAACATTGTAGGAATGATTTTTTCTACATCTTTAACTTTTGAAGCCTCAGTCATTGATTGTTCTAGCGTTTGATTTATTGATGATTTTATGTAGTGACTGTCATCTAAATTACTTACCCACGTTGGTAATGAAAGAGCAACAGAAGTAATTGGGAATTCTAATAAAGCTTTATTTAAAAGCTCTAATCCTTCTTTTTCTTGCATGTTTTCTACATCTATTAACATAACTGGACAATCGTATTTTTCTTCAAGTTCAGTTGCTAATTGTTGTGATTGAGTTGCTCCAGGTGTCTTAGTGTTTAAAACTATTACAAATGGTTTTCCAATTTCTTTTAAGGAATTAACGATATCTTCTTCGGCTTTGATATATTTTTGACGATCAAAATCTCCGATTGTTCCGTCGCTTGTGACGACAATACCAATTGTAGAGTGTTCTTCAATTACTTTTTTGGTGCCTATATGTGCTGCTTCATCAAATGGTATTGGATCGTTAAACCATGGCGTTTTAACTAATCTCATTTTTCCATCTTCAAGATAGCCAATTGATTCGTCAATAATATAGCCGACACAATCAATTAATCTTATTTTAACATCTAAATCTTCTTTAATTTTTAATGTGACAGCGTTTGCTGGTACAAATTTTGGCTCCGTTGTAGTGATAGTTTTTCCAGAACCTGCTTGTGGCAGTTCGTCAGTTGCTCTCTTTTTTTCTTCAGGGTCAGAAATATGCTTTAAAACAACCGCTTCCATAAAGCGCCTAATAAATGTTGATTTTCCAACTCTTACTGGACCGACGACGCCAAGGTAGCAATCACCATTAGTTCTTTCACCTAATACTTCCATGAGTTCTAATGCTTCCATATCTTTCCCCCTTGTATGTCTTCTTTATTAGGTATGACAATTGCATAATTTTTATGATAAAGGAATAACAAAAAAAGGAGGAAACCCTCCTTAAATTAAATTATTGAATCAAAATTTTTCGGAACTTTATCTTTTTTTACTGCTTTTATAATTTTATCTTCTTTTTCTTTGGATACATCTTTTCCAGCAAGTTTAGCGACATCTTTTATTAAAGATCGAAGCATTTTTTCATCGTTTAGATCTTTTCCTTGAATTTTTTTAGCTAGTTTTAAGATATCATCCTTTTTAACATTAGTCTTTTTTTCAACTTTATCAAATAATGAATCGTTCATTTTTTCACCCACATTAGCATATGTGAATGTGGGCGAATGGTTACTAAAGTTCTTTCTTTAAAGTTCTTAGCATTAATGTGTCGACAAGTGTAGATGGCTTTTTGCCTTCAAAAAGGACTTCGTACACTGCTTCGCATATAGGCATTTCTACCTTTAATTTTCCACTATTTAATTCGTGAATAGTTTTGGCACTACGTATTCCTTCGACGGTTTTTGTGTTTGTCTTTAGAAATTCTATAGCACTATCTGCTTTACCTATAGCGTATCCAGCCATGAAGTTTCTTGAATGATGTGAATTACATGTGACCATTAAATCGCCAATACCAGTTAATCCCATGTAAGTTTCAAATTTTCCACCATTTGCAACACCAAATCTTACCATTTCAGTCAATCCACGTGTGACTAATGCTGCTCTTGCGTTATCACCATAGCCTAATCCATCGAGACAACCAGAAGCTATAGCAATTATATTTTTAATTGCAACGCTATATTCAGCGCCGATTTCATCAGTGTTTGTATAAACTCTAAAATATTTGTTAGAAAAAGCTTCTTGGACAAATTTAGCATCTTCGTGAGATAAAGAAGTCGAAGTAACTAAAGTAAGTAATCTTAAAATAACTTCTTCAGCGTGACTTGGCCCTATGAGAGAAACTACTTCATGTCTTTTTTCTTCAGGAATTTCAGAGCGTATTACTTGACTCATTCTTTCATCTGTAATTGGATCGAAACCTTTAGCTACGGATATGATATATGTTTTTGAGGTTATAAGAGGTTCTATTTGTTTACAAATAGATCTAACAGCAGCTGTTGGTACAGCAATTACAATTCCTATAGCATCTTTAAGAGCTTCTTTTAAATCCAAAGTTGATTTTAATGTTTCTGGTAACTTTGTTTCATTACCAAAATATTGTGAGTTTGTATGATTGATGTTGATTTCATCATTTACTTTTTTATCGATACCCCAAAGGATAGCATCGTGACCATTATCTATTAATAGTTGTGCGAGTGCTGTACCCCAAGAGCCATTACCTAAAACAGCAAATTTCATTACTTTTCAACCTCCTTATTTTTTGATTTAAATACAAACTTAAGAGGGGTGTAGTCTAGGTTAAACGTTCTTCTTATAGTATTATCAATATATCTTTCATATGAGAAATGTAAGAATTTCGGGTTGTTAACAAAGAATACAAAGGTTGGTGGTTGAGCTTTAACTTGGCTAACATAGCTTATTTTTAATCTTCCACCATTGAAATCTGGGGCTTGGTTCATTATTTGAGCATTTAAAACTACTTCGTTTAAAATAGCAGTTGGAACTCTCTTATTGCTATCTTCGAAGCACTTATCAATAGCATCAAACAAATTTTTAAGTCCAGATCTATTTTTAGCTGAAAGATAGACTATTGGTGCATAATCGACAAATTTGAATAATATTCTAAGCTCTTCTGTAAATTTTTGTTGAGCATCAGGTTCGTGACTATGCAAATCCCATTTATTTACGACTATTACTATAGGTTTGTTTTGTTCAATAGCATATCCAACAACGTGTTTGTCTTGTTCATAAATACCTGTTGAAGCATCAACTAATAGACATACAACTGAAGCTCTTTCGATAGCATCCATAGCTCTTAAAGCGGCGTATTTATCTACAGCTTCATATATCTTTCCACGTTTTTTCAAACCAGCTGTGTCAATTGCAACATAGTTTATACCATCGCGTTTAAACGGTTGGTCAATAGCATCTCTAGTAGTGCCTTCTATATTGCTAACTATAACTCTATCCGAGCCTAAAACAGCGTTTGTTAAACTTGATTTACCAACGTTTGGTCTGCCAATAAATGTGAATGTTATAGCGTTGTCATAGGCTTTAGGGGACTTCTTAGGTAGCATTTTAACTACTTTATCTAAAAGGTCACCTAAACCAATTCCATGTGCGCCTGAAACGGCAATAGGTTCACCGAATCCTAATGAATAGAAATCATAGATTCTATACATGTGATCGACATCGTCAATTTTATTACAGGCCAATACAACTTTTTTCTTTACTTTAAATAATAATGAACGTACATAATCGTCATTAGCCGTAAGTCCAGCTTTTCCATCAACTAAAAAAATGATGACATCAGCTTCATCTATTGCATATTCAACTTGTGCTCTAATTTCTTTTTGGAAAGGAGCGTTGACTATTTCAAGTCCACCGGTATCTATTAATGTAAATGTCTCCCCTAACCATTCTGCTTCGGCGTAAAGACGATCGCGTGTTATTCCGTGTTCTTCACTTACAATGGATTTTCTTTCGCCGATAATTCTATTAAATATTGTTGACTTACCTGTTGAAGGTGAGCCTACTAAAGCAACTTTTCCTCTCATTAATTATTTCACCTCACCCAACTTATTTTTAACAATTTTTATAATAGCATTCACTGCTTCATCTATAGTCATATTTGATGTGTCTAAAACGAATGAATCTTCTGCCTTTTTTAAAGGAGCAAATTCTCTATGAGAATCTATATAATCTCTCTTTCTTAAATTTTCTTCAATTTCTTCAATTGAACAATTAATTCCTTTTTCTAAATTTTCTTTATATCTTCTTACTGCTCTTGTTTCCACAGAGGCAACTTGGAAAATTTTTACATCTGCATGTGGTAAAACGTATGAACCAATATCTCTGCCATCCATAACGACAGAAACGTTTTTAGACATTTTTCTTTGTAATTCTACTAAGTGTAATCTTATTTTTTTATAGCTAGCAATATAGGAAACGTTATCTGCAACCTCAGTTGTTCTTATTTCTTTTGTAATATCTTGGTCGTTAACAACGACCTTTCCATCCATGTGGAGTGAAAGATCAATTTCAGGTAATAAAGCAGTAACTTTTTCTTCATCTTTAGGATCTACTCCTTTAGATAAAGCGTACCAAGTTATGGCTCTATACATGGCACCTGTGTCGATATATACACAATTAAGAATTTTGGCAACTTGTTTGGCAACAGTTGATTTTCCAGCTGCTGCTGGACCATCGATAGCTATAGAAAAACTCATTTCATTACTCCCCCTAATAGTAGACCAACAAAAACAGCGACTATTATAACAACAATTAAAAGAATAATGAATAATAACCTTGTAAAATTATGCTCTTTCTTTTGAGTCTTCATCTGATTTTCTATTTCAGATTTTGAAATTGTCTGCGTGTACTCTTCGTGTTGTTTTATCAATTCATCAATTGAAATTGATAAAGTGTTCTTTTTAATATGTGCTTCTTGAACTTCTTCTTTAGTCATGGCTTCTTCTTTAACTTTTGGTTCGTCCATTTGCACATCTGGAATTTTATTGTCTGTTATAGGGTCATCAAAGGTTGAAACCATGTTATCGATACGTTTTCTAAGCTCTGCATATTTCTCTACTCTAGAAAGCGACATTGGTATCACCTCACTATTCTTTATAATACCCAATTTTAACATAAAAAGATAGCATAAATTTAACTTTATAGTTGAAAGATTAATTCAAAACTGCTATTATTTGTCTACGCGTAAAGCTTTTAATATTTTTGTAAAAAATTATGCAAAATTATTAATTTATACTAAATTGCTCGAGTGGCGAAATCAGGTATACGCGACAGACTCAAAATCTGTTGCCCGTGAGGGTATGCGGGTTCGATTCCCGCCTCGAGCACCATCTTGAAAACCAACCTCTTAGTTTTAACTAAGAGGCCTTTTTTTAGTCATTTTAAATAGGTTTATTGAAGTTTCAAATTATCTGTTTACTTAGATTGCTCTTGGTATATACCTAAAAATGTCTGGTGTCCATTTTTTAACTGATCTATTATTAAATTGAATGATAATTTGATCTATACAAAATATTAAAATAGAGATGTACGATAAGAAACAAAAGACTAAGACTACGAATACAATTAAACTAAGATTAAATATTTATTACATAAAAATGTGCGTTTGCACAAAAAAACGTACTAACTTATATTAATACGGTTGCTTAATACATAAAAATGTGCGCAAACAAGATTATTTGGACCTCTATTGAAATTGTTAAAAAGCATTTATGACATTAGATATTAATGCCAGCCAAGAAAATAATGTAATTTTGATTTCACTTAATTCAATAAGATGACAATTAATTTTTATTTCCAAAAGTATGTGATGTTGTTAGACAGAGATTATAAATATGAGTTTAATGTCTTAAAGATATTCACCTTTAATTTTTGTTTTGCGAATAATAATTCTAATATATAATTATTTACACGATTTAACACAATTTGAATTTTGAAAAAAATCTAAATTCCATATATCTAAATTTCATATAGATAAAAAGGCAAAGAAATGTTATAATTGATACAAGATTATATAAAATGTGGATGAGGAGTATTTACGGCTTTGATGTTATAATAAATTGAAAAAGTGAGGTAAAGACATAAGGCATTTAAGATAAACAATATAAGATATAAAGAAAGTAAATATAAAATAACTGAATGGATTGATAAAATTATTTATGAAGAGTGCCATGATTGGAAATCGTTTTGTTATTTATTTGCAGAAACTGGTGTAGTAACAAATTTGGTTTTCAATAATTTTAATGAATTTTATATTAATGATGTTTTATATCAAATCAAATTATTTATAAAGCATTTTTGTAAAAGAAAACTATGATTCTCTAAAATATTTATACAAATTTAGATAAAAAGGAGATTATTATGACAAAGCAAGAAATTGAAATGAAAAGAGAATATCTTATTGCTAATGTGAGTGAACAAATAAACCAAATACGTAACATTTTATATATTTTTGGTGATATACCAGAAATTGCTGATAATGTTGATGCTAATATTCTTATTAATGAAATGCTTTATAGAATGAATCTTCTGAAAAAAGCCTTAGCTGCATTTAAATGTCAGCCTGATAACTTTATTGAAGGTTACGACGAAAAAATATATCTAAACACTACTCAAGATAAGATATTTTTTTATACTTCTCAATATAATTATTACGCTTTTGAAGCTTCTATGCGCCATAGGGATTATGAATTTAAACTTATGCCTGAACCTATAAAAAAAGATTATAAATTTAAACCTATAGAAGAATAAATTTATTTCTAATAATTATAGAAATATAATTTAATTTTTTAAAATATTTATTAAAATATCTGATTTGACCCGAGTTTTGCAGTTGTTGTGTTTTGAACTTTAAAAAATGAATGTAGTATGAGCTAGCGTGTTATTGTCAATATAAATGCTACTTATCTAGTATTATGCGATTATTTTAATCTAGAAGATGAATACAGTAATTAAATAAAAAAGTTTACTTGTTAGCGCTACGCAAAATGTAGCAATGGTTACGTAAAAAATAATGTTTGTATAAAGTTACTACTAGTTTCTAGTGGTAAAATTATGTTGTAGTAACAAACAAATTATATTTATAAAGGTGCTAGAAAAAATGAATTATGTAGTTAGAAAGCTAGAAATAAATGATATTAAAGAATTATCTAAAATTATGAAAAAAGCTTTTTTAAGTGAACCATGGATTGAAGATTGGAATGAACAATCTTGTTTTGAACGCCTAAATATTTTATGTAGTATTCCTACTTCCTTTAGCTTTACTTTAGTAAATGAAAATAATGAAATATGCGGTGCGGCAATTGGATATGTTATTCCTTTTGTAAATAAAAACGAATATGATTTGCAAGAATTCTTTATTGATCCAGAGCTGTCAAAAAAACACTTAGGAACATTTTTAATGGATGAAATACTAAAAGAAGCAAAAAAAGCAAATATTGATAAAATCAAATTCTATACTGCAGGTGATTTATACAAATTCTACGATAAGTTTGGATATCAAAAAATTGATAATGAATATTTAATGGAAATAAAATTAAAGTAATTTATTAATATACGATATAAGATTTTATAATAATTGGCATAGATAATTAATCCATAACACTCTTTGTTTCTAGCTCTCTCTTTTTTAGAATCTTAGGGATAATAATCAAGTAAACTATTGTACTTACAGTGCTAGATATAACATCAGCTATTAGTTCAGCATAAAAGACGTTAAAAGCATCTTTAGTTATGGCTGGAAGCAAAATAGTTAAAGGAAGAAGTAAAACTAATTTTCTATTGAGCGATAACCAAATTGAGTACTTAGCTTGTCCAAGCCCTGTTAATCCATCAACAAAGACATATTGAAAAGCTAGTGGGATAATTCCGTACATATAAATCGATATGACTATAGCTGCAACTTCGACAGTTTTATCGTTTCCTGTAGATGATGATAGACTAATAAATAGTTGAGCAAATGGTTTGCCTAGCACAAAAGATAAACCAAAGCACATCGTGCAAAAACAAAGTGCAAATATAGTTAGTTGAATTTCTGATTTTTTTATAAGTTTTATATTTTTGGCACCATAGTTAAAGGCTAACAAAGGTTGGGTACCAGAAGAAATACCTAGAAGTGGGCCGGTAGCTAATGAAAAGAAAGCCTGTACGATAGTGGCAACTTCAATATAAAAATCTGATTGAGCACCACCATAATTTTTAATGCATGTATTTAGACATATAAAAACGATAGAGTCAGTACACATAATTATAAAAGGCGAAAATCCTAATTTTAGAATTTTACAAACTACTTTTTTATCAAGTTTACTAAATGAAAGTTTTATAGTAGTAACTTTAAGTAATAAAAAAAGTACAAATACAAATGAAATAAATTGAGATACTAATGTTGCTAGAGCTGCACCAGATACACCCATATTTAGTACATAAATAAATAATGGATCTAAGCCGACATTAATTAGACATCCAAGTAAAGTTACTAGCATTGCAATTGTCGATTTCCCTTGGGCTATTATAAATTGAGTTAATCCTAAAGTTAAAATTGAGAAAAATGTTCCACCCAAATATATAAGAATATAATTATAAGCGTAAGGAATACTTGCTTCGCTAGCACCAAAAAGATAAAGAATAGGTTTAGCAAATGGATAAATAATTAAAAGAAGAATAAATGAGACTATAAATAAAAGAACAAACGAGTTTGAAAGTATTTTCTTTGCATTTTCTTTGTTGTTTTCTCCCAGTGACATAGAAAATATCGGTGCACCACCAAAACCAATTAAATAAGCAAAAGATGATAAAAAGGTTAAAATTGGTGCACAAACTCCAACACCGACTAGGGCAATTTCTCCGTTTATTGGCATGTTTCCAATGAATATTCTATCAACGATGTTATATAAAACGTTTACAAGTTGAGCAATCATGGATGGAATAGCTAAGTATAATATTGATTTAAAAGTTTTGTTATTTTCTAAATTAATTGATTTCATACAAGCGAGAATTATACACTTGCAAAAAATGTTAAGCAATAAATATCAAGGTTAATATTGTAAAAAATAATCTATATAAAACATTGCTTTATTTTATTTAAAGATGGTTAAATTAATATGGTGAAAACAATGAATATTTATGAATTTAAAATGAAAGAACTGGAAAAATAATAACTGATTTGATTGATATATGGGAAAACTCTATAAGAGCAACACATTTATTTTTAACATCAAAAGAAATAGATAAAATAAAAGAATATGTTCCTAAAGCTATAGAAAATGTTGAACATTTAATAATCGCTTATAATAATCGAGATTCTTCTATTGCATTTATGGGTGTTGAAAATAAAAAGATTGAAATGCTTTTTGTAAAAAATAATGAAAGAGGAAAGGGTGTTTGAACAAAATTAATTAAATATGGAATAACTAATATTTTAATGCAAATAAAAAATCTATATACGAAGTGGAGATAATTAATTATTCTTTATCAGCAATAGAAATTAGTGAATAAAAAAACCTGGAAGTTTCGGCTTTCAGGTTTTTCTATCGATTTTGTCTTGTTGGCTGGATTAGTCAATCCAAATAACTTTTCCTGAAACAATAAGAGTGATAATGTCAACTAACCATAAGAATGGGAGACCAATGACAATTAATAAAACAGCTAAGACAATGCCCAAAACATTATTATGGACAATACTTCTTATCAATCTGTAGACAACCCAAAGGATGTCGAGCAATGGTAAGGCGAAGATAATCTTAACGATTAATGGTAAATTGTCAAAAGATTTGATTAATGACTTCATTGTTATTACCTCCAATATTAAATATACTCAACTATATTTTTTAAAGCAATAACTTATACTATTTTTTAAAGTTATTTTAAAAATTTTAATAAGTTTATTAAGTTTTCTTTTTTTAATAATTTTATAACACTTTCATAATTGTCTAAATTTGATTCACTTATGTATTTTCTATAGGTATTGATCACTTTGTCTTCAAATGTTTCTGGCTTAATGCTTTCAATACTATTTAGTTCTTCATATATAGCTGAAACCATGCATCTACGACAAATGGAAACAAGTGAGTCTTCTATCCAATAAGAATATTCTTTAACTTTGTTACTTTCAGCATTTTTCATTTTTACGTATAGTTCTAATCCATCATCAACGGTATGCCATAAATCAATAAAAGCATAATCAAATTCAGCTGTCTTTTTGATATATTCAAAAGCATCGATATTAATAACTTTAATTTTCTCTTTATGTTCAAATAACGGCAATATATTGTCTTCAAATAATTTAATTGCATTTGGATCTTTTTCGATAATTGTTACGCTAGAAACATTTTCTTTTAAGTGAACCATATAAGGAAAATAACCTAAGCCGAGACCATACGTTATGACATTTCCATGAGCTTCATCTATTGGTTCTTTCATTGTTTCTATCTCATTTGGAGTGACACTCATCCATATTGTATTATCTTGTAACACTGCAAGATAAGAAAACTTTTCTTTAAAATAACCTAAACAAGTTTGCTCAATGTTATTTTCAAAATTAATAGTATCTTTATAAACAAATACTTCATAAGGTTTGTAATTTAAATACTTAAGTTCCCAATTAGAATTTTTTGTTTGCTTTGGTTTTATATTTTTGTAATAGGCGTTATTTTTGTAATCATTGATATCAAGACTTTTAATATTTTCTAGTTTATGAGAGTCTTTTATAGAATCAAACCATTCTCTATCTTCTATATCTAATAAATCTAGAGTAGTATCAATAAAAGTTTTTCCATTTATAGTTTTATTTATTGTTTCTTTTTGAACTTTGTTAGCTATGGATTTTGATAGATCTATCATATCAATATAAAAGTTAGAAAGACTTATATTGTTGTCTTGATTTTCAAAAATAGTTTCAAGTTTCTTATAATCTGATTTTGATAATTTAATTGGCATATTTATACCTCACTCTTTTATATATATCATATACTTTATTTTCTTTCTATAAATACTTTAAAATATAGTAGTTTGATATAGTTAATTACATTTTATATGTAATTTTAATCAAAAAAGCAAGAAAACGAAAAATAATTATCTATACACGTAAATAGAAAGTTAAATGTTCATTAAAAAGAACTTTATTTATAGTAGAATATGATATATAAAATTATTCGAAAGGATTTATCTATGACTTTTTCAGAAAAGCTTAAAAAACTAAGGCGAGAAAAGGGGATAACTCAAAATGAGTTGGCTGACGCAATCTTCATCTCTCGCTCTATGATTGCTAAGTATGAAAGTGGACTTGATTATCCTACAAGAGAGAATGCAGAGAAGTTAGCAATTTTCTTTGATGTAGAGTTATCGGATTTGTTTACAAAAGATGAAAATGTTCAAATTTCACTTGATACGCTTCATTTAATGGAACAAATTCATAATATGGTATTCTATATTTGCATTACAGCTTGTGTCATTTTCACAATTTTAAGTTTTATACCAATCTTTGATGGATATAAAATTATAAGCGGTTCAAGTTTTCAAAAGTCACATTTTGTTTGGAGCTTAATTTCGGCCAATACAAAAAATGATAATCCAATCACAATAATAACGGTAATTGCTAGTATAATTGATGTAGCATTATGGTTAGCGTGGAAGTTCGATAAAAATGGCAAACGACAATACGTTTTGTTTATTACAGCTTCAATTTTATTCGTTATTATTATTTTCTTAATAGTTTTGACATTTGTCTTTGCAGCAAATTACAGCAAACAAACTGTCTATGGTGGCTACAAATCATTATTTTAAGAAAATTTATTTGTGCATTCGTATTGTTAAGCACAATTTTAGGAATTGATAGCCTTAAAAGGATCAATTCGTTAGTGGGGCTACGGTTAGCATTATCTCCAAAATCCTCATAATATTAACAAGAACAGTTTTAAAGTTGGTACTTTATAGTGCATTTATATTTTAAAGTGCTAACAATTTATTGTTACTACTTATCTTTTTTTATATAATTATTTATGAGGAAAAAGGTATGAGTACAGAATTAATAAAAGAAGAAAAGTCAGTTTATATTACAGAATTTAAAGAATTGGAAAAAGAATTAGATATCTTTGATTTTGCTAATACCTCAAATGAGTATTTATGCAAAAGAGAGTATGAATGTAAATGCATAGATATTTCTAAAAAAATAGATATTACTAAGTTTAAATTAGAAGATATTTGTGGTGAAATCAATAAATTTTTAACTATCAACGATCAAGCTAATAAAAACAAAGCTTTTACTATTCTATTTATTTTTGCAACTAAGTATAGAAGAAATAAAAAGCTTGGTTCGTTTGATTTAGTATCAAAGTATAGAAGCTATTTTTCCGATATTCCAATGTTTGAATTTTGTTATCAATTAGCAAAATATTCGGAAGTAAATGATTCAAATACAATTAAAAAAATAATAAGTGAAACAAAAGTCCTTTTAGGAAAAGAAGAATTTAAAAATGAAGTAGGAATAAAAAATTTCTATTGTGAATTAATTGCAACTTATTATGAGAGAGAACTAGAAGCAAAGTCAGATTTTGAATCTAAGACTATACTTAAAGAAGCTTTAAATATAATAAATGGTGTTATTTATACTGATGTAGGAAAAAACTACGATAAATTTTATGCGACACGTGGAAGACTTTTAGTTTTATTAGGAAGATATGATGAAGGTGAGTATGAAATTAGGCGTGCATTAAGCATGGTTAATGTCAATGATGCTGAAAACACTTCAAGAACAATTCTCTATGAAAGTTATCTTATACAAGGGACTAGCATTAGACAATTTGATTTACACAATGAAAAATATAAAGAACTTGAAAAGATTAAAGTAAACAATTTTAAAATCATAGCTTTAATGACTACGCTTCTTGGTTTCCTTTTAGGTTCCATTAACATCTTCTCATCTGTAAATAATCCATTTTTAATGGGAATGCTTTTAATAGCTTTTTGTGGCTTGCTGTTAATTTTATGTGGAACAATACTATTTGGCTTAGGATTAATGTTTAAAGATAACAAGAAAAAATATAAATTATATGATTTAATTGTTCTTGTTTCAGGTGTAATAATTTTAGCAATATCATTAATATGTTTAAGCGTAATAAAATAATCGGAGCATAAAATATGATTGTTGAAAAAGTAACAAGAAAATCAAGAAGATATAACGAGGATAGATTTTTAGAATTTAAATCATGCTTTATGGTTATGGATGGAGCTACTTCTTTAGCACCAACAAAATTTAAGCCAAGTGGTGGCTCTTTTTTAGTAAGTTATCTTAAGAATAATTTGCCTAAAGGAAATGATAGTATTATTGAAAAGTTATATACACTATCTAAAGAATTATCTAAATATACTGATGAAAAATCAGAAGAATATTTACCAAGTGCAGGCTTAGCTTGGTGTGAGATAAAAGAAGATATTGTTAACATTCATACTATAGGTGATTGTGAAGTAGTAGTTATTACAAACAATGGAAAAATTATTAGATATGTTCAACCTGAATTAATAAAGCTTGATTCACTTGCAATAAAGGAAATGATAGATATCTCAAAAGAAAAAAGTATTTCTATAAAAGATGCTAGAAAATACGTGAATGACATGTTGATAAAACATAGAAAGATGATGAATAAAGTTGAAGGCTATAATGTTTTTGCACCTTATGACAATCCAAACTTTAATTTTTTAAGTGCAAGCGTTGAAAAAAAAGATGTTAAATATGTTTATTTATTTTCTGATGGATTTGCTTCTGCCTTTGATTGCTTTGGTATTTATAATTCTTTTGAAACTATGTTTAAAGACGAAATTGATTTGAAATTAATAATCGATAAAATAGTTAGTGTTGCTAAAAGTGATCCTGATTATAACTTATATCCACGTTTTAAACTCATCGATGATATAACAGCTATTAAAATCAAAATGTAAAAGAAAAATCTAACATGAAGAACACAAGTTCAAAACATGTTAGATTTTTTGTTTAATTAGTTATTTATTACCATTTTTCTCTTTGATCTTATCATTTTCTCAGATGCTTCTTTAAAGTATGATTCTCTGACGTCGGTTGGACCACCTTGATCCATTAATTTATAAACATAGCCTTTTTCGTAATTCACTTTATTCTTTCTCATATGTTATTTTCCAATTAAGGAATCTTTCTAAAGCTTCATCAGTTCTTATGTATCTTCTTTGACCATTGTTTAACGATGCAATTTGATTCATATCTTCTTTAGTTAAGGTAAAATCAAATAAATCAATATTATCTTTAATGTGATCTATATTTTTACTACCTGGAATGACAATAAATCCCATTTCTATATGCCATTTTAAAACAATTTGAGCACTTGTTTTATGGTATTTATTTGCTAAATTAACAATTGTAGGATTTTCTAATAATTCAGTGGTCATTCCCTTACCACCAAGTGGGTACCAAGACATTATTTTTATGTCTAATTTATCAGTTACTTTTCGTAATTCTTCTTGTGGATAGAAAGGATGGCATTCAACTTGAATTACTTGTGGTATTACATCAAATTCTTTGAGTAAATCTTGAATATATTCACCTTCAAAGTTTGAAATGCCAATACTTCTTATTTTTCCTTCTTTATATGCTTTTATTAATTGTTTATATCCTTCACGCCAATTCTTAGTTGGTTGATGGATAAATAATAAATCGATATAATCGAGTCCAAGTCTTTCAAGTGTTTCTTCTACTGCGTTTGGATTTTCATATTCTGATGCCCATAATTTAGTAGAGACAAATATATCTTTTCTTTCAATTTGGCTATCTTTGATTGCACGGCCAACTGCTCTTTCGTTCATATATGCGTTAGCTGTATCGATTAATCTATAGCCTAGCTTTAAAGCGTTTAAAACGCTATTATAAGCATATTTTGGTTCAAGCAAATAAGTTCCTATACCGATTGAAGGCATTTCAACACTGTTATTTAGTTTCATAAATATCTCCTTAACATAAAATGACACTGTGTCAACACAAGTATATTTTACTTACTTACTGACACAATGTCAATAATGCTTAACTTGTTTTTAAAAAATTTCTTTGATTAATTTTTTTGAAAATTCATAAAACGAATCAATAGAAAAAAGTGATCTATCTATATCAGTAACTAAATTATAAGTTAGTCCGTCATAGTTTATAGCTATACTTTTTTTAAAATACTTACATATTGTATCGCTGCTAATTATAACGACTTTTCTCTTTTTATATTTGTCTATAAGTTCATCGGCATTTATTTTTTGATAATTTGCACTTTCATACATTGAGTAATATGTAACATTTGTATAGTTGAACAATTCAAAATAGTCTTTAAATAAATTGAGATTATCTTCATCTGCATAAATAAGTATTTTTGGATTACTATAGTGCAACACATTATTTATTTGATTAAATGTATCAGTGTTAATTTTTAATAATCCTTTCTTCTTAAACTGAATATTTAAAGTTGTACTAATATTATTTAAAGTCTTATTAATGCTTTGATAATTTATAGAATTAAAATAAAAATAGTTTATTCCATATCTTTCTTTTAAATTCTCAGCAAGTTTTAAAGCTGATAAAGATGTAATTATGATAAATTGAACTTTACTTAACTTTAGATAGTCTTCTAACTTAATATTATTTGAATCTATCAATAAGCATTTACAATTAAAATATGTATTTATTAACTTTTTAACTTCTAATTTTTTGTTGTAATTAGCAATTGAGTTTTCGCCTCCAATTATAGCGTATGAATTTAAAATTTTGTTTGAGTCGCTGCAATTTAAAGTCTTTAAATAGTCATAGAATTTGCATATTCCTGAATAATATGTTTCATGCATCTTTATATTTATTGTAAAAATGTTTATATCGAATAGTTTCTTATATTTATTTGCTAAAAGATTTAAATCTATTCCAAGCATTAACACAAGACTTGAAGGAAGCAAAAAAATATTTTTATATCCATCAGAAATAGCTTCTTTAATTGCGTTTTCTACTTTGGTGAATAAACCGATAGAAATTTCTACTTCATTTATAGATGTTGAGTATAAATTATCTTTTATTATAGTAGGATATTTGTAAGCTAAATCGCCGTAGTTATAAACTCCGTGGCCAGAAGTAGATAATTCAACAATTGCTAGATCTTTTATTAAGGCAAATTTATTATAAAGAGCCATTCGAGCACTTTTTAAAGAAGAGTATTTATTTAATCCCATAATAAGACCTCGTTAATTATGTAATATATTTTATCGAAGTTGGAATAATTATTTATTTTTTCGTCATCAATAATTAAATTATAAGTTTTGTTTTTCTTATTTAAAGTTGAAGTATAATCGAAAGAAATTAAACAATCATCGTTAATTTTTTTCAAAGTGTTATAAGCATTAATATTAAATTCAATGGTAATTAATTGATCTATTTTTATATTGTAATCATAAAATAGAGAAGCTAAATAGATGGCATAACGTGATTTAATAGAAATGCTATTATATTTTTGCATAAATGATAATATTTTCTTTTCTACTTTTAAAACTTTATTTAATGGAATATTAAGTTCTTTATAATAAGTCTTATAAAATGATAATTGTTGTATGTGTGTGTTATCAATTATTAAGTGATTTTCAAAAGAATTTAATAATGCTAGATATTTAAAATTATTAACAATTATTAATTTATGTTTTAAGGTGTTATTTAAATTGGAAATAATGTTTTTACTATAATCGTTAAGCGTTATTTTGTTTTTGATTATCATGTCATTTCTTAAAAATGGTTTTAATAATAAATAGAAATTGCTTAAAATATCATTAGAGTTACACGATGTATAATCTTCTACATTTAATAAAATTAAATTAGGGTATTTTCTTATAAGAGATTTAATATCTAAGTTGTTAATTTGTGGTATGCAAGTTGATAATACAAATGTGTGTTTATCTAAACTATTCATGTATGCTAATGACTTATCAAGCTCGTCTAAATCAGAGAAGACAATTTCTTTATCCGTTAATAAATAACTATAATTTTTAATTTTTTTATCAAAGATAATTTTCTTTGAATAAAAAGAGCATTCAAAAACTCCAATAACTAAAATGTTGAAGCAAGAAAATAAAGATAGTTCTTCTAAAACTATATCCATTTTACAGTGTGTAGCGCAACAATTTTTGTAGCTATTGAGTTGCTTGTATTTTGTTAGTTTTTTATAAACTATAAAGTTATTCTTCATTACTAATTTTCCTTGCTAAATCCATGTATAAATCACTCATTTCGGATTTGTTAAAAGCTTCGACAACAGTTTTGTTTAACTTTTCAGCTTCTTGAACAATTTTATCTCTAGGTAATGTAAAGAAAACATTAGCATTCATTTCTTTAGCAGCTTTTGAAACTATTTCATCTTCATTTTCAATGTTCTTTTTATTTACAATTAGCCCTTTAAATTTTGCATATCCACTAGAAGCATTGTCACTAACAGCTTCTATTATGTTATTAGCAGCGTATAAAGCCATCATTTCACCGCTTGTAACAACATACAAATCATCAGCGTAACCATTTCTTATAGGCATAGCAAAACCACCACAGACAACATCACCTAAAACATCATAGAGTATAAAATCTGGTTTGTATTTTTCAATTAAATTTAATTCGTTTATTTTTTCAAAAGCAGCGATGATTCCTCGCCCAGCACAACCACAGCCAGGACGAGGACCACCCGCTTCTAAACAATATACTCCATCACTTGCTAAATATAGAATGTGTTTTTCATCATCTACACCTAAACGAATTGCATCCAAAACGGTCATTATTCTTTTTCCATTATTATGTAAGATTGTAGAATCAGATTTAGGATCACAACCTATTTGAAAGACTTTATATCCGAGATTGACTAAAGCTTTTGCTAGATTTGAAACAGTTGTTGATTTACCTATACCACCTTTTCCATAAATTGCAATTTTTTTCATATTTTACTCCGAAATTTTATTCTAATGTTCCTTCTTCACTACTGATAATAAAGTTGAAATAGAATTCATAGAATGAATTACCTTCAACGTTTGAAACTAATGAATATCTTGCAGCTAAATTGCCATATCCATCATCGAAACTAATCAATAATGAGTTGTCAATTAAAGTGATTTTTGCACTTTCATATTCATTAGAATCTTCTTTTGTTAATGTTAATAAATCGTTAAAGACTGTATCGCTTAAATCATAGTTAAAACGACTTGTTCCTGTCAATGAATCTGCTGTAATATTCTTTAAATTATTTAGTGTTGCTGTAGCAAAATCAGCAATTGAAGTACATTCGTTACCGTTAATAGTAACACTCTCAACACCATAAAGACTATCGTGTTGATTATCAAAATAAATTGTAACTTTCTTAACTGTGCCGTTGATTAAAGCATAGAATACTACATTGACGTTAAATACTTCTTCATCTTCGTTATAGTTTTCATATTCGCTATAGTAGTATTTATCTGTGACATAAGTTGTTAATGTTTTATCACCATAATTCTTTGTTAAACTGTATGATGTGAAATCGTTGTCGTTAAGATATGAAACTATGCTTTCTTTACTGACAATAGCTTCGCTTGAACTTAAAAATTCATCTAAAACAGAGTAATTAGCACTATTAATTTCGCTAACTGTAGCTGTAGCTAAACATTCATTTAACAATAATGTTTCATCAGTTATAGAACTAAGTTTTAAAGAGTTATAGGCTTTAAAGGTAATTTTATTATCGCTTGTAGAAACGGTTAATCCGCTAACTGAACTTTCATATAATTCTTCAAAGAAGTTTAAATATGAAGGATTTTTGATGTAATAATCGTTTGTTGAGGAAATTCTAGTAAACGATAAATCGTTATATTCATCATCTGTTGTTAATGATGAATAACTACCGACTAAAGAAGCAACTCGAGATAAATATCTTTGGCTTGCACCAGTAACTGTAACTTTTGGTGAAAGTAATGTAACTTTTCCATCGATAATCTTGAAATCATATAAGAAACTTTCAAGTTTAATTACTCCAGAATTATCTGTAATGTTGTAATAATAAGATGAGTTATAAACATATTCAACAGTTCTATCGCCATACGAAACACTAAGTTTATAAGAATTTGGTGTAGATGAATATTCATCGCTATATAAATTGTTATAGGCAGCTTTTATATCATTGACGCCATTTTCGTTAAATGATTGTCCAGCTAATTCAAGTTCGTTATATCTTAATGGTAAGAGCTTAATAATGTTGCTTAGATCATTAGTTAAAGCTTTTTCATCGTTTGCTAATTCTTGAGCTTTGTTATAAATAGTTTTGAATTTTTCAAAGCTATATGTTGTGTATTTTACTGGTTCGTTTAAAACGTTTTGATATTGAGTGATTAATTTGTTTAAACTTTCTTTTAAACTAGAAGTTTGATCGTCGAAACTGCTTATAGATACGCCTTCATATTGTTTAACAACACCTGTTAAAATTAAACCATCACGATCAGTACTTGTCTTTTTATACTTAGTCCATAAAGAAATTACTAATTCATTATCACCATTAACCTTTAATGAAACTTTGGTAATATCATCTTTGGTATAGTTTGTATTATTTGAAATATCAAAGAAATATGCTAATGCGTTTCTTGTTAATGGTGAATCTTTTATATCGATAAAGTATTCATCAATTTGGCTATTATATTGAAGATTATCTTTTTTGGAAAGAAGAGTTTTAATTAAATTCATATCAGATATGCCATAGTCATTTTCTTCACCCATAGTAATTGTGTTGTTCTCAAATTTAGCAAGATATGTTTTATCGTTGTTCAAAACTAAAGCTTTGTCGTTAACAACCCAATAAGCTGCTTTATCGTTTACAACGTTATATACGCTATAATCGACACTATCATTGATTCCGTCTTTTCCATTATAAACATCGACTTTTAAGCCATATTTTTCGTTTGAGTTTTTACTTAAAATATCTTCAATTTTACTTGTAGGATTATAAGCGTCATCTGATGAATAAGTCTTGTTGTTACTTAAATAGTTTGTTAATGGATCTATTTTTGTTTTATTAATATCGCTGAAGGTAAATTTAAATGTTACATCTGTTAACTTTGAATCGTTAGCAATATATGCAGTTAATTTATTGTCAGTTAAATCAAATCCAACATAATTTCCAAATGGTGATAGATCATCAAAGTCATATGAATAAACATCAAACATTGTGTCTAATAAGAAAGCAACATAGTTAGAGTTATCTATGACAAATGTGTTAGTATTAACTAAATGTTTTGAATATGGCCAACCATATACATCAAGTCCATTGCTAGATAATGGTTCGGTTTTACCAAAGACAGCAGCAAAGCGATCATAGAATTCATTTGCTAAAATATAAGCAGGGTATGTCCAACTATCGCCGATAACAGCACTATTAATTTTTAAGTTAGTATCTTTTAATGAAAAGCTATGAACATAGCTATCATAAATTACATAGCCTGTGTTGTTATTTTCGTTATAGTATGCATTTTCAATAGCTTTATAAGTTCTAGTGACAGGTGAATCTTTAGATACATTATAATCAGTTATTGTCAAAGTGTAATTTCCATTCATGCTATCTATGAAAGATGAAATTTGGCCTGTAGTTACATTGCTAACTTCTCTAGGTGTTAAGCCGTTTACCGCTTCGTTTAAACTAGCTAAAGCACTATCTAATTCTTCTTGAGTAACATTATCTTTAATTAATACGCTTCTTGCATCGTTTAAAGCGTTAATTAAGTTTTCATATGATTCTTTTGTATATGCATTAGCATATTCATCGTTAATCATGTTGTTTGTGACATAAGTAATTCTTCTATCAAGCGGAAGTTTGTCTACACTAACTAATGAAGATGAAGAATTGCTTGCTGGGTTTTTATTAGTACAAGAGGTAATTAAATTTGTACCACCAACTAATAAAAGTCCACATAATCCCATAATAATTTGTTTGTTTTTCATTTTGTTTCTCCTTTTTTTATAAAAATACAAGCATATCTATAATCTTCGTATGGCCTATTTTTAATAAGATATAGATCATAGAAACTGTATTTTTCTCTTAAATTTGTGATGTATGTATTTACTACATCGTCATTTTTGTTCATATCCTGAAATTCAATTTCAAAATAATCATATTTGGTTTTTGAAATAATTTCTTCGACGATACTATTAAATTGATTTTCGTTTTCAACAATTAAATTGTTATTTTTTAAATAGTTATATGGTGTTTCGCATATTTGATTTTTTATATCTTCATACATTTTAGAATCGTAACCAAAGTCATTTTCATATGGAGTTATATGATTAGTTAAGAACATATTGTATGATGGTAAGACAACGCTTAGTTCATCGTTAAGTTTTAGGCGATTACTGCCAAATGTTGAACAAGTTAGATACCATTTTTCGTTAACTTTTACATAGTTATAAGCGTGTCCTAAGAAATTGTCTTTAAAGTCTGTGACACGGACTGAATCTATTCCTTCGAGTTTGCATAAAAGAACAAAAGCTTTGCTTTTCCCATCACAGACTGCATAGTGATTTAGAAATACTCCTTCGAGGTAATAGCATTGTTCTCTATTTAATAGTTTTAAATCGCTATAAGCAGTATTGAAATCGTACTTAACTTCACAAGTTAGATAATTATAGATTTGTTTAACTTTATCTAAATCAGTCATATCATCATCAACGATTCGCCTTAATACATTTTTGGCTTCGTTAAATATTTTATCTTCAATGCTATTTTCTTCAGTTATAGGATAATAATTTTGTAATATTGCATACCATAACGATTCGCTATCATTAACATTTATAAACCCGTTATTTTTTAAATAAAGCGGAAAGTCTTCAAATTGTTTATCTCGCTTGTTGATATCATTTTTGTAATCAAATTCATTTATAAAGATACTCTCGGTATCTATATAAGTTGGTAAGTTTGTAGCGAGTGGCTGAATAGATAAGCTTACAGTGATTATTTTAAACTGATCATACAAGTCATAATTTAAATAATTTGGGTAATTGTCAGCGATATTTGATGTGCTAATGGCTTTATTGAATTCGCTATAGATGCTATAAAATGTTGATGCATAACTATCAGAAATATAATAGGAAACTTTATCTTTAATTTTATAAAACGCCATGTAATCTAAAGCATATATAAGCTCTTTCCTATTTGATATAACTTTTTCTGGTGTTTTCAATTCGTTTTTATAACTATCAATAAAGTTTAAGTTATTAGGTGGTTTTGGAGGTGTTTTATTATTGCAGCCAGTTAATAAAACTATTGATAATATAAATAGTCTAGTTTTTTTCATAAACTGCCTCCGTTAAAGATAAAAGTATAAAGTTTTTGGTTATTAAACATGCCGTTATTAATCTTTATAGTGGAGTCTTTGTCTTTAAATTTTTCAAATGCTGAATTAATTATGTCATAATCGCCTAAAAGTTCAATTTGCATAACATAATTATTATCTTTTGCAACTTTATTTACCTTGTTTAATATGAGAAGCGTCTCTTCTTCGTTTTTAACATTAAGAGATATTTCTTGATTGTCAATTTTTATTTTTGTCTTTGAATAATAATCATATGGAGTAACATTTTTTAAAGAATCTATTATTTGGCTTTGACACAGGCTTTCATAATGCCAAGTTTTACTTGAAGTATAGTAATTAGTTAGCATATAGGAGTAAGTGTGATAGTGATATTTTTTATTGTTAAGTTTATAGACACTACTTGAACTTGTTGGACAAGATAAATAATAGTTATCGTTTATTTTTATGTAAGCATAAGCGTGTCCAGCGTTATTATAAACCGCCCCAATATGATAAGCTTCTATATTAAATAGATTTAAGAAAGAAACTAGAGCTTTAACAATTCCATCGCATACAGCGTTTTTATTATTAAGTATTCCGTCTAAGAAATAACATTCATAATCTGTATGTTTGCTATCTTTGTAGTTAAATGAGTCATAATCATAAGTGTTTTCGTTAATTATAAAGTTGAATATGTTATTAAACTTTTCATATTCACTTATATCTAATGAAGGAACTAATCTATAAGCAGTAGCAATCATTTTGTCAAATAGTTTTTCGGCTGTTGATCCATTTAATGGAATTGGATAATAGCTATTAGCTAATGCATAAAATAGCTCTTCGCTATTTGAGACGTTAACAAACCCATTATTACTTTTATAAAGAGGTAGGTCTAAATATGTATAGTCGTTTTTTCTGTCATCTTGCAAGACATTATAATAATAAGTGTAATCGAGCACTTTAATATTGTTTTCATTTAAAGTGTAAGATTTGAAAGCATATTGAGTTATGGAACCATAGACACCAATTAAGTTCTCATCAATTTTGGAAATATCATAACCTTTAATAAAGTTATGTGCTAATATTCCATATTGACCAGCCCATCTAAAATAGTAACTAATATCTTCTTTAAGTTTTTCTTTAAAAGAATCAGTAATTGAAGTATACACAACTTCATCATTTTTTGATGTGAAGACTACATAGTCCATAAAATCACTAAGATCTTGTAGCGTGTTAAGATTTGTGGCTTTTTTAACTGTTGTTATGCTTTCACCTTCATATGTAATATTGATGTTATCTATTTTTATAGAAAAATCATTTATACTTGGTTTAGCATTACACGACACTAAGAAGAAAAGAGAAGTTAATAAAACATATCTAGCTTTCATGTTCGCTCTCCTTTTTATAGAGATCGTATGACACGCAGACATTTTTATTTGTTTTAGAATCTTTAATTATCTCTCCTTCAATAGCAAAGCATTCTTTTAACATATTTTCATTAAAAACATCGTTTGAAGATCCAAAATCAAATACTTGTCCATCTTTCATAGCAAGAAGGTAATCAGAGTATTTGCATGCTAAGTTTAAATCATGCAATACCATTACTATCGTTACCTTTTCTTCTTGGTTTAACTTTTTTAGCAATTCCAAAACTTCAAGTTGGTGGTTTAAGTCCAAATAAGTTGTTGGCTCATCGAGGAGAATAATATTTGTTTGTTGAGCTAGTGACATAGCTATCCAAACTCTTTGTCTTTGACCTCCAGATAATGAAGCGATACTACGAGTTTTAAACTGCTCCATATTTGTTACTTTTAAAGCCCAGTTTATTACTTCGTTATCTTCGTTAGACAGTTTTCCCAATCCTTTTTGATAAGGGTATCTTCCATATGAAACTAATTCAAAGCAGGTAATAGATCCTGGAGCAGTAGGTGTTTGTGGTAAGATTGCCATTTCTTTAGCAATATCTTTATTTTTCATTTTAAAGATATCTTTATCATTAATGATTATATTTCCGCTTTCAGCTTTAATAATTCTGCCAATAGCTTTTAAAACAGTAGATTTACCACAACCATTAGCACCGATAATCGATGTTATTTTGCCTTTTTTAATTTCTATATTAAAATCAGGAATGACTACAAAGTCATCGTAAGCAACTTTTAAATCGTTTGTTATAATACAATTTTCCATAGCTACTCCTTTTTTATTAACAAATAGATGAAATATGGGACGGATAATATAGAAACAAATATTCCTGTTGGAATGTTTGCAAATGCATCAACGCCCATAACCAACATATCAGCAACTAATATAATAATTGCCGAGCAAGTACCACTAGCCAAGAACAAAACGCGTGTATCAACACCAACGAGCTTTTTAGCAATATGTGGACCTATTAAACCGAGGAAGAAGAAATTTCCACCAAAAGCGACAGAAGCACTACTTATGGCTATTGCTCCGATTGCCAATATTACAAAATCTCTTTTGGTATTAACACCTATTCCTTTTGCAACATCGTATCCAATATTTATAGCGTTAAGTGTATATGACTTACCATATATTGCTCCTCCAAAAACAGAGAGCCAAATAAACAAAATTATAATGTAGTTCCAATCTGTTCCCCAAAGTTCACCAGATTGCCAACGTTGTAAGAATTCTAATTGGTTTCTATCTAACGAGTACATAAATATAGTACCGATTGCACTATAGGCAGCACTGCAAGCCACGCCAGTCATAATTAGACGTGTTGGAGAAATGCTTTTTTTCTTTCTATAAGATAATATAAATATAATTGCAGCTGATAAAAGGCCGCCTATAAGTGCCAAGATTGATAACATTAATGGATTGGAGTTATTAGATTTAACTAATGCTACGTATAAGATTACAAATAGTCCTGAGCCATCAGAAACTCCAAGTGTTCCAGGTGAAGCTAAATCGTTATGTAATAGGTTTTGCATTACGACACCAGATACACCCATTCCAATACCGACAAGTAACGCTAAGCATAAACGAGGTAAACGGAATGAGAACAAAGCTAAATTAGAATATTTATCACCTTTACCAATTAACGTTTTAAATACTTCTAAAACCGTCATGTGGTATTGACCAACATTGCAACCAATTAGAAATATTACTAATAGTAGAACGAAAAGAAGAATATTAATAATTATTCCGCGTTTTAATGAAGTGAGATTATTAGTTTTAATTTTTTTCATAAGCTATCATCCATTAAAAGTATTTTCGTCTGTTCTTCTCGAAGCGAAGATAAAGAAAGGAACACCGATTATAGTAATTAATAATCCAATTGGGAATTCAAATCCAGGCATTATATTTTTAGCTATAAAGTCTACAAACAAGACAAATGCCGCTCCTAAAAGTGCACAACTAGGTATAACATATCGATAATCAGTACCACATATGTGTCTAACAATATGTGGAACCATTAATCCTACATAACCGACCGGTCCTATTATTACAACAGCAATAGCAGATAAAACTAATACGACTATTGTCGAAAGTGTTTTTATCAATGTGACATTGCCACCTAAGCCTTTTGAAACTTCATCACCAAGATTTAAAATTGTTAAAGATCTAGATATGGCGATAGAAATAACTATTGAGACAATAAAGAATGGTAAGCTGACATAGATATCTAACCAAATAGTATTTGCAGCACTACCAGCCATATATTTCATCATTTCACCAGATTGACCTGTTTTTAAAACAACAGCGGTTGTAACTGAAGAAAATAAAGTAGAAATAGCCATGCCAGATAAGACCATTCGATCACTGCTTAAACCTTTTCTACCAATAAAATCAACTGTATAAATTAATAAAGTTACAACTAAAGCGCCAAGACATGAAAATCCAATTCTTCCTAAGCGAGAAATATTGGGAAAGAAAACCATTATTATAATAATTGAAAACACTGAACCAGAGCTAATACCCATAATTCCAGAATCAGCCATTGGATTTTTAGTTGTACCTTGCATTATTGCACCTGCAACAGCAAGACAAGCACCAACCATTATGTCAGCAATTATTCTAGGTATTCTAATGTTTCTAATAATTGTTTCATTAAAATTTTCATCGTTGTAATTAAATAAAGCGTTGATAAAATCTTTAAATGTAATGCTTTTTTCAGCACCGATAAATATAGATAAAACAATCATAGCAGCGATAAAGAAGAGGCTGCATATTAATAAAATTACAAATTTTTGATTGTTCTGAATTTTCTTCTTTACCATACTAATTTTGATTACTTGCAACTTTTAAAGCATCTAAAATTTGATTATATTGAGCTTCCATATATAAAGCGTCTTTGAATGAATATAAAATCATATCTATGCAACCAACTCTGTTTTCTTTGACTGCTTTTAAGCTTTTAAATCCTTCGTTAGTTTTGACACTATCAGGTATAGTTTCTTCTCCAAGTCCAGCAAAAATTACTAAATCGCCTTCATAATCTTTTAGTTTTTCGTTACTAATTTGTGAAAAAGCTTGTTGTGATTGATCATCTAAAAAATCTTTAACAATTGGCAACATTTTTAAATTTAAAGTAGTATATAAAATGTGATTAAATACAAAAGCATCCTTGTAATTTGGTGGTATAGTTAATCCTTGATAATAAGTATAAACAGTAACACTTTTACCAGTTATATTTAAATCGTTAATCTTTTGTAAAGCAACTTTTTCAGTCTTTTTACAGTAATCAATAATAGTTTCAGCATTTTCGCTTAGTCCTAAAATATTACCTAAATAAGTTAATCTTTTTGTATAGTCATAAGTATCAAAATAAACAGGAATTGTAGGTGCTATTTTTTCAAGTTTTGCAATGTTTGATTCATCCATAGTGTTATAAGTAAGTATTAATTCTGGACGATAACTCATTACTTCCTCAGGATCAAATGGTTGAGTATTATTTAATATTTCAACCCCTTTAAAGAAATCTTCATATCCTTGTTGATTGGCATTTCCATCAACAGCTAAAGGTCGAACACCTAAAGCTAGTAAATCACCAGTGTTTGAGAGTGCAACAATATTTTTAGTGTTTTTGTTATAAGTTACATCTTTGCCATATAAAGTTTTAATTGTAGTCATTTCAACTTCTTCGCTTCTTGTATCACTTAATACTGGAACAGTTGGCAGAGCTTCTACTTGCTTTTTATTACATGAAGTCAACATCGTTGAAACTATTGCAATTAGACAGACAAAGACTTTTTTTAATAAATGCTTGTTTTTCATATAGTTTCTCCTTTTTCCGGGAGAGATTATAGCATCTATAGTTAGTTATGTCTAACTTTATAGTAAACTTCCTATTATTTTTACAATTAAAAGAAATAATAACTTGCAAATAGTAGCAAGAAGCTTTAATGTTTTAAATCGTTATAAGTATCAAGAACAATATTTTTTAATTCATCTTTTTCATCAATATTATCGACCAAAAACATTAATTTTGCTTTTTCATAAGGAGTTTCTTTTGACATATTGTATTTTTTATTGCTTTCAACAATTTTAACGAGAAGTCTATTGTCGTATATTCCACCGAACAATACTTTTCTATAATACAATAAATATTCGCCCATCATTTTTTTACATGAAATATCATCTGGCAAATTTAATTGTTCCAAAACAAAGTCTTTATATTCTTTTGTCGTTGCCATTTTCACTTTACCTTTTATTATTTTGTATCATCTATTATATATCTTTTATTTTCTTTGCAGGTATACCAGCTACTAAACAATTATCTGGTACATCTTTGGTAACTACTGCTCCTGCTGCAACTACGACGTTATTACCGATTGTAACGCCAGGAAGTATTGTCACATTTCCTCCAATCCAAACATCGTTTCCAATATTTATAGGTTTTGCAAAAGCTAAATGATTTCTTCTTCCAAGAGGGGATAATGGGTGACCAACAGTTGTTATTAAAGTGTTAGGACCGATCATAACGTTATCTCAAATATAAACCTCTCTGATATCCAAAATTGTTAGATTATAGTTTCCAGTAAAATTATTACCGATATGTATCTTTTTTTCCATTATCACAGTTGAAAGTTTTTGCAATCCAAACTTTTTCTCCAACGCTTCCAAGCGTTTTTTGAAGTTGAGAATACTGTGCTGCGTAATCCTTATCATCTATAGAATTGTATTTTTTACATTGTTCAATAGCATTTTCTTTTCTCAATTCTACTTCTTCATCATCGTAGCAATAGTCTAATCCTGCTTCTAATTCGGTCATTTTTATTCTCCTTAGTAAAAAAACAATAAAAAAGTCTGATTTTATAATCAGACAAATCTAGCTATATTAATGGTGCCCAGTACAGGGGTCGAACCTGCACGAGTTGCCTCATAGCGTTCTAAGCGCTACGTGTATACCAATTTCACCAACTGGGCATTTAAAATTCTTCATTATTATATGAAATAGATTAAGTTAAATCAATCATAAAAACACATCATTTTATTTTTATAGACAATAATTATTGTATGAGTTAATATATTTATAATGTTATTAATATTAATAACTAGATTGGAGAAAAACATTATGAATGTAGGTGCGATTGTCGGTATTAGTATCGCTGCTGTTGTCTTATTAGTTTTGATCATTTTTGCTGCATCATACGTTAAGGCACCACCGGATACTGCAGTTATTATTACAGGACCAAGAAAACAAAAAGTTCTTATTGGTAAAGCAGGTATTAGAGTTCCATTTATTCAAAGAATAGATAAGTTACCACTTAATCTTATTCAAGTAGATATTAAGACTCCAGATGCTGTTCCAACATGTGAGTTTATTAATATCTATGTTGATGGCGTTGCTAATATTAAAATCGGCAATACTCCTGAAGATATAGCTTTAGCTTCACAAATATTCTTACAAGAAAAACTTGGTGGTATTCAAGCGATTGCTAAAGAAGTTCTCGAAGGTAATATGCGTGAAATTATCGGTCAAATGAGACTTACTGAGCTTGTTCACAACCGTGATTTATTCGCTGAAAAAGTTAAAGAAAATGCTATGCAAGACATGGCTAGAATGGGTTTGCAAATTATTAACTTAACCATTCAAAACTTCTCAGATAAAGAAAACGTTATTCAAAACTTAGGTGTTGATAACATTACACAAATTCAAAAAGATGCTCAAATTGCTAGAGCAAATTCTGAAAGAGATGTTAAGATTGCTCAAGCTGCTGCTGCAGAAGCTGCAAACAAAGCAAATATTGATTCTCAAACAAAGATTATTCAACAAAATACTGATTATGCTTTGAAAAAAGCTGAATTAAAGAAACAATCAGATACAGCTCAAGCTAATGCAGACGCTGCTTATAAACTTGAGGAACAAAAGAGATTACAAGAAATTAACATTGCTCAAATTAACGCTGATATTGCTAAACGTGAAAGACAAGTTGAACTTGGAGAACGTGAAGTAGAACTTCAACAAAAGCAATTAGAAGCTGCTGTTAACAAAAAAGCAGATGCTGAAAAATATGCTGTTGAACAAAAAGCACAAGCTGAACTCTTCCAACGTCAAAGAGCAGCTGAAGCAGAATTATTTGAACTTCAAAAACAAGCAGAAGCACAAAAGATTCAAGCTGAAGCAGCTAAAACAGTTAAAGAAAGGGAAGCTGAAGCTAAGAAAATCGAAGCTGAAGCTGAACGCTTTGCTTCGGAACAAAAAGCTGCTGGTATTGAAGCAGTAGGTCAAGCTGAAGCTCAAGCTATTGAACAAAAAGCTGAGGCTATGAAAAAAATGGGCGAAGCTTCAGTTTTACAACTTATCCTTGATTCACACGTCTTACCAGATATTGTTAAGGCAAGTAGTGAACCTCTTGCTGCTGCATATGGTCAAATTGATAACATTACTATGTACGGTGATGGAAATACGACTAAACTTGCAAGTGAAATTACTAATAACTCTTCACAAATTATTCAATCTGTCGAAAAGTCACTAGGTATTGACTTGAAGTCTGTTCTTGCAGGATATCTCGGCGGAAAACTATTATCAAAATCAAAAAAATCAGAAGATAAGAGTGAAGAAACACCAAAAGAAGAAAAATAAAAAAAGCGTCGCATTTCTGCGGCGCTTTTACTGTGCTTAGATTTAGCTAATATATTGTGAATTTTCTTTGCTAAGTAGTTTCTCACTAATAGAAATTGAATCTAATATTAATTTGACAAGTTTTTCTAAAGTTGAATTGCTCTTAAAGTCACTTTTACAAACATAGTTTACTCTATTATCTAAAAGCAATTGTTCGACGACATCTTTCTTTTGAGGTTGATATACGGCAATTGATTTACCATTCTTTTCTTTAATTAAAGTCATACAAGGAATATCAGTAATTCCGTCACCAAGATAAATCATATTTCTAAATTCTACGTGTTTTTCGTTGACTTTTTGGTTGACTGTTTTATCATCTATTAAATTAGTAACGCCCTTACATATTCTAAATAAGTACTGGGTTTTAAGAGTATAGTTAACAATACACTTAGGATAATAAGCTATACCATTTTGGTCATATAAAAATTCACAGCCATAAATTGCTTTGAATTCTTTTGCAATTGTGCTTCCTTCAATTATCTCTTTGTTGCCTGAAGAAATAATATAGTGTTCTAATTGAATACCTAAACTATCAGCGTATTGGTTTAAACGTTTAAACCAAGTTAAAACTCCTTCATAAAACTTAACGCTTTTTCCAAGACTATGTAAGTATTCTTGAGTAAGATCGATACCTTTTTCTTTACATTCTTTTATCATAGTATGAAGATAAGCTAATGTTGATTCTGTACCAGTCTTTTTGGCAAAGTCACCTGTTTCTTTCCAAAACTCAGCACTTGTCATACCTAAGTTTGGAATGAAAGAAAATGCTTGCATATCATCTGTTGCTAATGTCTTATCGAAGTCGTAAATAAGAGCTACTACTGTTTTTGTCATATGTTCACCTCATATCTATTTAAATATATTTTTTTAAAAAAAGCAAATAATTGAATTTATTTACGCTATTTTATGCTAAAAACAACTTTTTTATATTGTAATAGTATTAAAAAGCATTTTAATGTATAATTAAATTGTAAGGAGGCTATTTGTTATGAACAATAAAAATGTCAATCATGAAAAGACAAAAAAGAAGATTAAAATCATTGGTTTTATCCTTGTAGGATTAGGAGCTATCTTAACAATAATTGGTTTTGTAGGCTTCTTTGCATCTATGGCTAATGGAGCATCAAGCATAGGATTATTTGCGTTCTCTTTTGTTGGATTGCCAATGCTAGCTATAGGAGCAATGTTATTACTCTTTGGATATAAAAGAGAACTTTATAACTATAACGTTGATGAAACATCCGCTGTGACAAATAAACATGTTCAAATGTTAAAACCATCATTAGATACAATAGCTGATTCATTTAACGAAAATAAGGATGACTATGTCATTTGTAATTCATGTGGTGAAAAGAATAGTAAAAATGCAAAATTCTGCAAAAAATGTGGTGCAGTTATAAAAATGAAATGCCCACATTGCGGTGAAGAAATAGATAGCGATTCCGAATTTTGCTCTCATTGTGGATCTAAAGTCAAATAAATAAAAATAAGGCCATGACTGCTTATTTAATTAATAAGAATCATGGTCTTTTACTTTGCAATAATTTTTGGAGTGCTCGATGAGAGTCGAACTCATGACCTTTGCCTTCGGAGGGCAACACTCTATCCACCTGAGCTACGAGCACAAAATAAAATGGCGCTCCCAAAAGGATTTGAACCTTCGGCCTAACGCTTAGGAGGCGTTCGCTCTATCCTGGCTGAGCTATAGGAGCACAAAACTAATTATAACAATTTCATCTCAATTTTTATAGGAAAACAAATCTTATTTTCCATATATATAGTGATGGTAAAAAATAATTTTCTGTCAGAAAGGAATTGTTATGAGTATTTTTAAATATATGTTTGTTTACAATTTTAAAAGAACAAGTATTAATCAAATTTGGTTAGAAAAATCTTAATTGTGAATACTAATTGATATTTATATGTTTTTGGCTTAAAAATGTTTTAAATTCATCAAAAGAGCAATCTGTGAATCCATTTTTATCTATGATAATAGGATCGGCATTTGTTACTAGCACTAAATAATTACCTACATAATATGTCTTTGTTATTCTTGAATATGAAACAGCATGCGAATTATCTTCCATAGTTATTTTTATGAAATCTTTATCAAATATATATTCAACTACATAGACATCTTTATTACCTTTTTTACCCCAAGATAAGGCTTTACCAAAAAAGTATATGCTATAAATAACAACGGCAATAACAATTATTATAGGTAAAATGATACCTAATATTTCATTTGTTGATCGATAGACACAAAATAAAACGACAGCAGCTATAATCGAAAAAATAGAATATGTAAGATATTTAGTTATTGATTGGCCACTTAATTGTATTTCCTTTTTAACAGTTAAGATAAATTCATCATTTAATTTTGTCTTATTTGTCATAGTATTCTCCTATTAATTTAATTTCTATAGCTAATGCGCCATATTTAGCAATTTGATCTTTTGAATAATATTGTTCCATATCTTTTGGGTCAGCTACTTCATTTTCTAAGTAACCTATAGAAGCCTTGGAGTGGTGTTTGTATAATTCATCAAATGAATTATACCTATAAAGATTTGTTACTAAAACTTTAAGCTTTAAAGAAGGTTCATCTCTATGAGTGAAAATTATATAATCATTTACTTTTAAGTTTTTTCTGCGTTCGTCATCTAAGCGCATTTCGATATTCTTTTGCCTAGATTTTATCATTTTATATGGTAAATTAGCTAAATTCATATAATATATCATTTTATTCTCCAATCAATTGATAGTTTACAACAACATTAAAAATAATAAAACAAGATTATTTTAAAAGTAATATGAAAGGATAATATGAAAAAATATAAAATAATAGCATTGACAATATTTGCTGCACAATTATGTGTTTCAACATATATGCCAAGCAAAATTAATAATGAAAAAATAAAAAACTACAATAGTATTAATTTAAGAGATGAAAACAAAAACATATTTGATTACATGCCAGAAGTTACGATCAATAATGAAAGTCGTAAAGTAACTTTCTCTGATTTAAAACCATATGGCGAACCGATAGATTATTTTGAGTATGTTGCTAAAGTAAAAGGAATTGGTACGACATCTGAAGAAGGAAAAAATTGGTGCCGCGATAATCCTTATGATGTTGGTGATCCAGATGTTGATTATTATAACTGTCTACCATTTGAATTTGGCACAGAGAATAGCAACAAAATATATGAAATACCAAAAGCAAATAACAAAATAATTGTTTTGCGTTTGATTAATTTTCCAATAACGCAAGCTGATTGTTTATATGGCTATATTGAAGATTACAACAAGAGTTCTATGGATCAAGATTCTTATTTTGGTATGATAAATAATACAAATCAAAACTTAGATCAAATCGAAGATGACTCGTTAGAAAATAGATATCCTTTTTTTGATCAACTTCCATATGTTTATAGTCCTATCCCAAACTATTATGATAAAATCAACCCATTTATTGTTAACTTTATTGGAAAAATAGACTTTGATTTTATTATGGGATCTGGTGATTTAGATATTGAAATTTCTACTTTTTTAGATGAAATAGATGAATTAGGAACTTTTAAAGTCCAACCATATATTGTTGATGGATATCAGTATGACAATATAATGCATGATGGAGATAAAAAAGATGTATATGTCAATATTGATGATAAGTTAACTCAAGATCAAATTATAGAACAAGTAAAAACACAAGATGTTTTAGGAAAAGAATTAAAAATAATTGTAGAAAGTTCTACATATCAAAATAATAAAGTAGGTAATTATAGTATTATTTTAAAAGCTACCGATTCATATGGACTAGAATCAAAAATAGAATTAAAAGTACATGTAATTGATATTACAGCTCCAAAAATTGTTCAAAATAAAGATGTTAGAATACCATATGGTCAAAAAATAACAGAACAAGAATTGCTAGCATACTTTACCATAACGGATAATGTTGGGGTAATTTCAAATAAATTTATTTTACCAACAGGATTTGAGTTTGATAAAGCATTAAGCTATGGAAAATATAATTTGACACTTGAATCAAAAGACAGTAGTTCAAATACAAAAAGATTTTCGTTTGTAGTAGATGTTTATGATGGTACTGCTCCTGTATTTAGTAGAAAAAATGGTCAAATCTCAGATCCAATTACTGTAGGATATTCTGAATCTTTAAATTACGATATTAATAATATTATTAATTTATTTGAAGCTGTTGATGCCATAGATGGAAACTGTGATATTTATCTTAAATCTGGAAGATTAAAAATGATAATAGGTTCTCATGTCTTAGTTTTAGGTGCTAAAGATAAGGTTAATAACGAAAGTACATTAAGTATAGTTGTAACTGTTGTAAATGATATTCCTCCTATTTTTATTTTAAGCGATAAGATTATTCAAACTTCACCTGCTAGACCATTAACAGTTGAACAAATTAAACAAGTCTTAGAAAATCATATTTTAAAGAACAATTTTGTAAAAAATATAGAATTTGATGCATCTGAATATTTAAATAACACTGATGTTGAAGGCGAATATATAGTTAGCTATAGTTATTTAAATCAAAATAACGAAAAAGTTGAAGATACTTTTGAAATTATTGTTAAAGGTGATAGCCAAGCAAAAAATACTAGAGTTTCAATTTGGACAAAAATTAGAATCTTTTTTGAAAAGTTATGGAACTGGATTTGTGGTCGAGGATTTAAAGCAAACAGTGAATTATAAATTTTATTTGTTTAAAGCTTGATCTTTTTGCATCTTTTTCCAACAATAAAAACCATATAAATCGTTTATTAAAAACATTGTAAAACAAAAGATCATAGGTAAATATGATATGTTATCTATTGATGCAAGTGACCATAAAACAATTAATACAATATCGTTAAGCATATACGCTATAGCATAATATGGATTTCTTAGAAACATTAAAGCAGCTGCTAGGAAACTTGTCGCTATTGAAATAGTACTAAATATAATATTTGGAGTGTTAAAGTAACTAAGGACAAAGTAGAAAACTGTTGTAACAACAATAGTTGCAATTAATAAAAATAAAATTGATTTTCTTGTTAATTTTGCAACTTCTACTTGTCCTTTGTCTTTATAAGGATGTTTTAACCATGAAATTATGGATACTATCGCTATTGGCAAAGTCATGCATAAATATGTAATCATTTCACCATAGTAATGAAATTGAAAAGAAACTATTGCATATAAAATGCTAAAAACAACAGTTAATATTTGTCCAAGAATATGACCTTTAGCGACAAATATTAAACAAGTTACTCCAACTACAGGAGCAAGGATTGTGATTAGTTGATATTGACCACTAAGTAAATAAGAACTAATAACGACAACTAAAGAAATTATCCATAGTATAATTTCTTTTAAATTAAGAACTTTAAAAGTATTTTTCATAATAACCATATTATTTTGCATGCAAAAAGAATTTTATTCAAGCTTTTAATCTATTAAAGATAAACTTTTTAATGCGTTATAAATACCATCGTTATCGTTGCTGTCAGTATGAAGTTTAATTAGCTTTTTTAATTCGTCAGGAGCATTATCCATTAAATAGCCTTTTGAAACTGTAGTTAACATTTCAAAATCGTTATAGTTATCGCCGAAAGCTATAGTGTTGTTTATAGAAATATTCCATAATTGACAAAGCTTGTGTATAGCTGTGGCTTTAGTTATATTTTTCTCCATTATTTCAAGTAATATTGGAGATGATTTAACAATTGAAAAGTTTGGAAAATTATCTTTAATTTCTTTTTCTATTTCAAGAATTTTATCTGGGTTACAAATACAAAGAATTTTATGGATTTCGTCAGAAGTGATGGAATTTATATCTCCTTCAATTGAGGTTGCTTCAACTATTCGTTCTTCGCGTTCTATTCGTTTATCTGTTCTATCTTTGACAACCCATTCATCAAAAGAATATAGACACCAAGTTAAATCAAAATTTCTTTCTTCAATAAAAGAAATTATTTTCCTTGCATTATCTTTATCCATACCTTTATGGTAAAGAACTTTTTTATTTGAATCTAAAATTAATGCACCGCTATAAGATATTATGGGACAATTAAAATTATTCTTTAGTAATATAGGATATATTCCAGATGGACTTCTTGCTGAAATAATTACAAATGGAACATCTTTTATTTGCATTTTTTTAATTGCTACTAAAGTGTTTGGAAGTACTTTATGATTTGAATCTAATAAAGTTCCATCGACATCACTAAACACAATCTTATCCATAAAAAACTCCTTTTGATATTTTTATTATATCAAAAAGAGTATAAATTTACTTTTATTTTCCTTCAGGTAATGCACCTACTATTTTATGATTAATATATAATTCTTCCAAATATTTACAATCATCATCTGATAAATCCAAATCTATTGCTTTAACAGCATCTTCAAAGTGATTAATTTTAGTAGCTCCAACAACTGGAGATGCAACTCCTTTTTTATAAAGCCAAGCTAGTGAAATTTGAGCCATAGAAACGTTGTATTTTTGTGCTAATTGGTTAACTCTTTTAATTATTTGCAAATCGTTATCTTTAGCTGAATCATATTTCTTTCTTAAAGTGTTGTCGGTTTTAGATCTTGCTGTATCTGTCTCCCAATTAAGATGAGTGAGATGGCCACCGGCTAAAGGTGAATAAGGAATTAAAGAAACATTATATTGATTACAAACAGGGATCATTTCACGTTCATCTTCTCTGTAAAGAAGATTGTAATGATTTTGCATTGTGGAGAAAAGAGTCCAACCATGTTCTTTAGCTACGACTTGCATATTATGAAATTGATATGTATACATTGCTGAAGCACCAATTGCTCTTACTTTTCCACTTTTTACAAGTTCGTTTAAGGCTTTCATAGTTTCTTCTATTGGAGTGTCATAATCAAATCTATGAATTTGATAAAGGTCTAAGTAATCAGTTTGTAATCGCTTAAGAGATTGATCACATTCTCTAATAATTGCTTCTTTTGAGAGTTTTCCTGGATTAAAATAAACTTTAGAAGCTATGACTACTTTTTCTCTAGGAGTATTTAATTCTTTTAAAGCATTTCCTATAAATATTTCGCTTGTCCCATGTGAATAAACGTTAGCTGTATCAATAAAATTTACACCTAGTTCAAACGCTCTTTTAATTACTTTTGTCGTTTCTTCTTGGTTTAATGTCCTTTCGTGGAAATCTTTAGATGGTTCACCAAATGACATGCCACCAATACATATTTTTTATACTTTGATACCTGTATTACCTAAAGTTGTATATTTCATAATTTCTCCTATTTTAACAACCAATTTTGTAATCTATTCTTAGTTTCTAAAGAATTAACTTTTCTATCTTGAATTGCTAATCCTTCTTTGATTAAGGCGCCTTTACAATGTCTTTGTAAAGCTTCAACACAATCACCTAAGACACTTCCTTCATGTGTAGTAAAAGGTTTAATTATTTTGTTGGTGAAATCAAGAATGTCTAATTGTGAATATAATTCATATTGGTATTCGCCCCAGTATACTGGGCCACCTATATAGATAATAACGTATTTAGAAATATCGCTTATATATTCCTTTAATTTAGGTCTAGCGTTGCTTTCTTGGTATTCTTTTGCTTCATCACAGCACTTTGAATAATTTTTAGAGTATGGTATTGCTGGTTTGCATTTAAAAATATCAGCATTTCGTATTTTTTGTATTTCGTTTGCAATTAATTCAGTGCTACCAACTTTAATGTTTCCAACACCATAATTTTCATCAGCTCTTGAAAAATAAATAACTAGTTCTTTCATATTTTCTCCTTAATGACACTGTGTCAGCTTGCTTCGATTATATTCTTTGTTTGACACTGTGTCAATAACTTATTATAATATTTCGATGAGGCAATAATAATGAAAAGAGCATGTACAGAAGAGCAAGTTAATATTAGAAAAGAAGAAATTATTAATACTGTTAGCAAAATGTTTGACGAAATGGATTATCAAAATATTTCAATGAAAACAATTAGTGAAAAAATATCAATTGCTAGATCTTCTTTATATTGTTACTATAATTCTAAAGAAGAAATAATGCTCGATGTTTTAAAAAATGATTATATTAAATTTTTAAAAACGATAATAGAAAACTTTGAAAAGAAAGATACTATTGAAGAATTAACTGATAATATAACTGATGCTTATATGAATAATTTAAGAGTTATGAAAATAATCTCTTTATATCTAACAGATATCGAAATTCATTGTTCACTTGGGAGTTTAGTTAATTTTAAAAAAGATTTTGTCACATATATGCTCGATTTAAAAAAATCAATATGCAAAAGATTTAACAATATACCAGAAAAAGAATCTTTAATAATATATAATTCGTTATTAATGCTTACTCATAGTCTTTATCCTTTGATTAATCCTGTGGAGAATCAAAAAGAAGCAATGAGAATTGTTGGATTAGGTATTATTGAAGATGGTCGTGAATATTGCAAAAGTTATCTAACATATATATTTAAGAATGCAAAATAAAAGCTATAACTGCTGTCAAAGCAATTATAGCTTTTTAACTCTTATTTTCTCTTTTTAACGTATAATGTTCCAACTTGTTTTTTCATGAAAATTGAAGAAACAACAATACCTATAATACTAAATATTGCACTGATTACCATGTCTGTGACAAAGTTAGAAACAAATTCTGAACTATTTTGTAATAAATAAGAGAACGCGCTTAATGTACTCATATCGAGATTTTCATTAACAACTTCTGCTGCGACAGCGATTAAATAAACAACGAATGTTCCAGATATGGCAGCTATAAACGATAAGATACTCACCATTATTATTTTTGTAGTTGTTCTTTTGCCACCAAGTACATCGTAGAAAAAGCTTCCTATAAAAGGAATAAGTAAGGCAATCCACGATGAAATAAGTCCAAATGCACCAATAATTACCCAAAGAATAAATCCAATGGCGCAACCTAATAATGCTCCTAAGAAGCCTTTTCCATAATTATTTGGTGTAGAATTGAATTTGTCTCTATTTTCTTCTTCTTTTTTATAAATTACATCGATACAATCACGATCAACTTTGATAGGTAATCCTTCAAAATCAATTGTTTGAGTTGGGTTTTCTTCTCCAACTTCTTTGCCACATAATGGACAATATTTGCAATTTGGAATGTTAATAGATTCTAGGAACTTTGTTATTTCTTCTAGAGAATCATCTATTTTTTTGAATCTTGAATTGTTAGTAAAATAAGCTCCAAAATTTAAACTTAAAGAATAATCGTTAATAAAATAAGAATTGATTTTAAGCTTTTTACGATTCATTTGAAGATAGTTTACTACTTCTTGTTTCTTGTCATTAAAATAAGCGTTTATTCTAATAAAATTAGACTCGTACGCTCCAGCCTTATAAGAAAAACTATAGTCATTAAAAGTGCCAATATAGGCGTTTTTCTCAAGCTTTATTACATGGTGCTTGCTTTCAAATTCACTTACAAAATTACTCATCGTTAAACCTCACTTTTGTTTATTTTATTTTATCAGTTTGTTTTAATATTTTCAATAAAATTGAATATGGTTTAAATAAATTTTATAAAACTAAAAAATCTAAATTGTTGCTTGTTATTACTGTTTTAGGAATAACACTTTCCTCTTGTGGAAACGACAAAAATTCATCTACTAGTACTAATAGCAGTTCGACTTCTATTTCTACATCAACTTCAATAATTAATCCTTCTAGTTATTCATCATCTAGTCAAGAACCTAGTGGTGATTTAACTACTATCGATGGTTACCGACTTGTAACAAGAGTTAACGAATTGGATAATGCTAATAAGGTCATTATTGGAGCATATGATTCTAACCAATTATATGGAATGACTCCTAATGCAAAATCTGAAAAATTACCAGGGTATATTACAGGTGAATCTTTAAAAGAAGTTAACGACCACAAGGATATTAAAGATATTACTATAACTGCAGTTTGGGATTTATCTAAGACTTGTAATTCTTATAAATTTAGTATTGGTGGAAAAGAAACATAACTTGAATTAAAAGACGAAGAGTTTGTAACAGTTCAAATGCCAGTCAACGGAACAAGCTTTACACTTTGAGCTTATGGTGATACTGGATATGTTGCATTTACATCAATTAAGTGTTATTTAGCTGATTAAAAAGTAAAAAATAAAAGGCTATTATTTCTTACAATATATTTCAAGTATAAAGTGAGAATATAATAGTCTTTTTAAAACTATTTGATAGTCTTATACGAAATCATTACAGCTCCGCTTTCAAATGATTTGACTTTATTTAATTGCAATGGAATAACATCGCTATTTTCATCTAATCCATCAAATAAAGTTGCGTAACCTATACGTGCATCTATTCCAGCTCCAATAAACAAAACAATTTCATCAAGAAGATTAGCTTTTAAAAATGCTGTATTGATTTTTGAACCTCCAACAATTCCTAATCTTTTAACATTGAATTTATCAAATAAAATTTCAGAAGCTTTAGCTAAGTCGATATTATCTTTTCAAGAGACGATCCAAGATATATTTTTGCTATCTAAGTATTTTAGGCATTCTTTGTTAACTTTTTGGCTTGAAATAATAATATGAGGATTCTCATAGTTGTTATCATTATCCCATAATAGTCTTCCCTTTGTGTCGACTATTATGTCATATCCATCTGAATCAGTTTTTTTAGAAAAACAATCGTGGTCTTCTTTCGATATATCTTTAGCAATATATTCTGCAGGTAAAGCTAACTCTAGTTGAGCAGTTATTCTACCACTTAATGTTGAAGGAATATTTAATTCGTCTAACTCTTTGTAATAATCTTCAACTCCATTTAATTTTGATGTCATAGCGCAATCTATTCTTACGTCGGTTGAGGTCATCATGTAGCAAATAATATGTGGTTTATTCATTCTTAACTTCTTTTATTAATACCATCATGAATTTATAACCTAAAGTGTAGTTTAGGCTAATAACAAATTTTAATTATTTAATTAGATATTTTTAGCAATTAAAAAATAAGAGATCAAAATGTATGATAAATACTAACTTTTTTGACACTTTTAGTAATATAAGTGTTAAATGAGCATTAACATTTAAAATAAAAAATAATTGATTGATTTATTATATATATATATAATTAAATTAGAAATAAAAAATTAGTTAGAAATTTGTAGATAGATGTTGTTTACTTAAAAGATGGCAAAAAATATAAAACATAAAATTGATAAGGAGGATATTATTTTATGAAAAAAGTTTTTCCAATAATGCTTAGTGTGCTATGTTTAGCTTCTTGTACTAAAACGGGCGATAACAAATCGTTTTATTTAGCTAAATATTTAGATACTAACTCAAAAATTGAATTTACAAATACACATGTTGAAAAAGTTAATGATTTTTTAACGGATAGTATTAAATCAGTAACTGATATTAATACTAACGATAATTTAGTTTTTTCACCTTTAAGTTACTATATTTCAATAGCTTCTATATATGGTTTAACGTATTCAAATAGTTCGTTAGATAAGTTCTTATCTAAAACAACTTTGAATAGTAAAGAAGAGATTAAAGACTATGTTAGAACTATTATGACTAATTCCAATATGGAACAAAAATATGATGAAAATAATATAGCAACTAAAGAAAGAATATCAAATTTAATGGTTGGCAATATTGATGAATTATCAAAAGATTCGTTGGCATCTTGTACCGATGATTTCTTCACATCCATTATTAATAACGATAAAAATATGAAGAAGAATGTTGATAAATGGGTTAAAGAAGAAACGAATGGATTACTAGATGGCTTGAATTTATCGTTGGAAGATAATGATGTTGGATTTGTTTCTGCACTTTATTTTGACAGCTTATATGGTATGCAATTATCAGAAGAAGAAGGTTTGTTTAAAAATAATAGATGTACTGTTATGAGTGGTGATTCATATACAAATTATCATATTAGTACAACAGATTATGAAGCTGTTTCTTTTGATTTATCTAGCATAGAAAATCGTGGAAATTATAAAATTCATTTTGTAAAAATGCTAAATAATAATTCTATTAAAAATCTATTGAGTAAGTATTCTTTTACTGAGTTATTTAATGGAAACAATAAAGAAATTAATAGAGAAAAGTATTCCATTAAATTTCCAAAGAATATTCAAAATAGTGAAATTGATTTGATAAAACTTGCTAGTGCACAAGAGATACCTTTTGTTAATTTTGAGTTTTCAAAAGATAAAACTGATTTGCCAAGTCACTCAATAGTTAACTTTAAGCAAAATAACAAAATTATGTTTACAGATACTGGCGTAAGATGTTCTTCAACTAGTGCATATTATTCTGTACCAACAGAAAATCCAAATTTCGAATTTATTTTAGATAATGATTTTGCCTACACAATTGAAGATCCTAATGGATATATTATTTATTATGGTGTTACAACTAGTGTAAATCAAAATTTCTAAATAAATAATAAAATTAAAAGTTGTTCTAATTATCTTAGTTAGTTCAACTTTTTTTATTTAAGAAATTATTAATGTATTTAATTGATAATAAAAGAATCAATTTTATTTAATAATTCTTTGTTTTCTGTAACTTTATCATCCATTTTTAGATTAAATTTATGTCTTTCAATTTTTAAAATTTTACTATTATCTCCATTAACTAGTTGCAATAAAGTAGGAATAAATAATGGAGTTTCTTCTTCACTACCAAATATGGCTATTATTTTTAATTTCTTTAGAAACGTATTCCACTTATTGCTATTATTATTAAAAAAGTCTTGCATTCTTTCAGAAAAAATAAAATATAAAGATGAAGGATTAGAACAATACATTGGAACTAATAAAATAATATTTTTATATGTTAATGATGTTTCAATTAAACTGTATATTTCATCGTCTCTATATTTGCATGCTCCTTTAAAGCACTCGTAGTTACAATTAGAGCAAGGATTGTATGATATATCTTTAAAAGGAATAAAAGTATCTTTTTTGTTCATCAAATGGTGAGCAATATCAAAACAATTTCCTTCAGCTCTTCCACTAAAGGAAATATAAATATTGCTGTTTTTGTCATGAGCATTAGAGATGTTTGTATTTTCATCATCAACAATTGATTTTAAATCAATGTTATATTCTTTAATTAATAAAATAAGTTTATCATAACTAATATCATTGATTCCTTTTTCGATTTTATTAATAGATGATCTTGATGTATAACCTAGTTTTTTACCGAATTCCTCCTGTGACATTCCTAGCGATAATCTTAACTTTTTTACTTTATTTCCAATTTTACTTTCCATTTTACTTTCCTTTATCTAAGAAGTTCATAATAAGTTTAATCATGACGTCTTTTTCTTCAGGCCTTGATTCTGCAGTTAGTACAGTAATTGCAACTAATGTATCGTTAGCAATTATTTTTTTGCCGCCTTTTATTAAAGCGTGATTTTTATTTAAAAATTCTAAAAATAATGTTGCTGCTATTCTTTTGCATCCATCAGCAAATGGGTGATCTTTTACTAAGAAATATAGTAAATGAGCTGCTTTTTCTTCTAATGAAGGATAAACTTCTTGTCCAAATACATTTTGATAAACTGCAGCAAGAATACCGTTTAATTTTCCTTCTTCCTTCTCGACTCCAAATACAGATGATGTTGTTTTAAACTTCATTGAATCAATTATTGTTCTACAGTCGGAATATGTCAGTTTATATATCGATTCATTTCCTTTAGGTTTAATTAAGCATTGATGATCGTAATTATCTAATAAGTCTAATGCTTTTGTATATTCCTCTATAACATTAACTAGTGCTTCTTGTTCAATATTTAATGATGGAGCAAGCATTTTATTTTGTATTTCGATTGTTTTATTTAAGGCTGAAATTCTTTTTTGATTTATAGAATAACCTTGAATTAAATATTCTTTTAATATTTTATTTGCCCATTTTCTAAAAAGAATACCTCTTTGTGATTTAACTCTATATCCGACGGAAATAATCATATCAAGGTTATATATTTTTATACGACGATTGACTTTTCTATTTCCTTCAATTTGAACTACCGAGGATTCCTCGATAGATGAAATATCTAATTCATTTTCTTTTAATATATTTTTAATATGTAAGCTAATGTTGTCTATTGAAACTTCAAATAGTAGCGCCATTTCTTTTTGAGTAAGCCAAACTGTATCGTTATCTATATCTGCTCTAACATTAATTTCAAAATTATTATCAGTAAATTTAACTAGTTCAAATTTGTCCATAAAATTACACCTCAAAAACATCATATGATAATGTAGATAAATAATCAACTTATAAATATATTTTTTATCTTTTCCTAATCACTTGACTTTCGAGCCTCTTAGAGTGATAGATAGACACCATAGTCAGGAGGTACGAAATGAGCCAAAAACAAGCACAGTCAGAAACAAAATATAGATTATTGGTTTTGATATTAAAAAACCTTATTGAAGAAGGTCACATCACTGAAGAGAAAATCAAATCCATCCGCAAGGCAATCTCTAAAAAATACAGGCCCGTTATAGGTTGGCTAGAGGCTAACGAATGAGAAAGACAATTACTCAAATAGCAGCAAAACCAAAATCAAAAAGCAGCTCGCAGGTATGGCAGAGAAAGCGAGTCGTGGCATATACTAGAGTTTCAACGGAACAGGATGAGCAGTTGAATAGCCTTGCCGTGCAGCAAAGGTATTTCGAGGAATTTATAAACAAGAATCCATAATGGACAAACGCGGGCATTTACTATGATGATGTCATCAGCGGTACAAGCCTCAAAAAGCGAGATTGCTTTAATAGATTGATATCTAACGCTATCGATATCAAGGCTTTCCAGAAATACCATGGACGTTCTTCAAACCATCCGAGCATTGAAATCCAAAGGCGTCACCATGTTTTTTTTGAGAAGGAAAATATCGATAGTATGGATATGAAAAGCGAATTCATCCTAACCGTAATGTCATCACTGACTCAGGAAGAATCGCAATCATTATTAGAAAACATAAAGTAGGGAAAGCGCAAGATATGTCGTGAAGGCAATGTGTACGTGGCATATTCCCAATTTCTCGGATATAAGCGAGGTGGCAAATACGAACTTGTGACAGACAAGGAACAAGCCAAAATTGTCAAATTGATCTACAAGCTTTACCTTGAGAGAGATACCCTACAAAAATCGCAAAGGCATTAAACGAATCAAGCATACCGAGCCCTAAAGGCATAAAATGGACGAAAAACGTAATCGTCAACATATTGTCAAATGAGAAATACTGCGGTGATGCTATTCTTCAGAAGTCCTTTGTCGTAGATTTCATATTCCACGCCACAAAAAAGAACGAGGGCGAATTGCCACAGTACTACGTAAGGAACGACCACCCAGCAATCATAAAAAGAGCCACTTGGGACGAAACACACATGATTGAGAACCATTTTGTCGTGATTAGAACATCGCGAAGATATCTTGCAACTTTTCTTGCCTCTTCGTTGATGGTTTCTAGGTTTGCGTAATCTATGCCGATATCACTGATGTTGGAAATGTTGACAACCGAAACGTTACCACCTTCTGCTTTTTCTGTTATTGCCTTGCCTCTGAACACTTCCGCCACCTCATTGTCCCGTAGCTTTTTTTATTATATAACTTAAGCGTTATTAATTTGTCCTTGTAGGTTTACCATCTCTTGACTCAAAGTGTCGTTCGAGCCTTTGCCACAAAGAAACCATTGCCACAATGATAGTTCGATTGCTCAGTTCATTTTATAGTAGTTTGTGTAAACCATATTACGGGTAGAATCCGCACTTTCGATAAACATCTTGAATTTATATTGGTCGGAATCAGTGTCTAATTCATATCGAATTTCAAAAATCCAAACTGAGCCTTTTGAGAAATAGCCGTTTTCCAAGGTGTTGTTCATTACATAATAGAAACTATATAATTTGCTAGGATTGTCATCGAAAAAATCGTTCAAGTTACTCTTTTTCTCTATGATGTACCAGTTCTCGTTTGTGCTCATATTATATTTTTCGATTCTCGGTACACCGAACATCCCGGCGTAATTGGTTTGGAAGTATGAGAAATACGTCTCGGCGTTTGCATTAAACGTTGCTTCGTCCGGGCAAACTTGCGAAAACGAATAGCCACCGTTAAACCAAGCATCGCTTGAGTTTATTTCTCCAGACAAGCCAGTCGGCGCAGTCAGGCCTGCAAGTCCTTTTTCCGATAGTTCTTCTTCGGTAAACCATTTTGTCCTATCGTGGATTTTTTTGCTTACTCCGCTGCTATCGCCACCTCCACACGCTACCAATCCGACACAAGCTACCGCTAGAAACATTGCACAACAAATAATATGCGTTCTTTTCTTTATCATGTTGCTAACCTCCCACGTGACTGCTAACCAGTCTTGTAACATTTCCACTCTATTTGAATTCTTTCTACACACTTAATTTCAACACTGAGTCATTAAGTTTATTTAATTGTAGTTTATTTATATATTTTTTTCAATAAGCGTTCAATAGAGTCCATAATCGTTTATTTGTTATGGCAACCGTTGACAAATAAAATCATAGAAACGCACAAAATAAGAATTTAAAATTTTATGTATTAAAGTTCGAGTGTTCGAACCTACGTTAAGAATCAAACTCCCGTAAAAATTAAAAAAGTTTGACACATGTCTACTTTTGATTGGCTAGTGCAATTTGTGTCAAACCTATGCTTTTCTTATGTGTAAGGTAACCGATTTTAATACAATTTGCATACAGTAATTAAATTTTGCGTACAGTCAGTGAAAAATGCGTACAGCAAATAAAGGGAAACCTCCCAACGTTGTGGGAGGTCAAAGTAACTGTTTCAGTTACCGAATGTGCTCTTTCTTTTACATAACGAGCCAAAGGCATGGCGCTAAACTCGGACTCTCCATAACTTTGAGTCGTTTGGAAGCATTCTAGACTGCTCGGTTAAATTATACAATTTTTTTGTAGTAAGAGACAAATAAAAATTCTAATTCAAGTAACAAAAAAGCTTACTCAAAAAACGATCTCTCTTAAGAAGGCTTTCAATTAATTATTATACAAAATATTTAAGTAGACACCTATTAAAAATTCTTTAGACTTTCTTATTAACACACTAATCGTTAAGTAACTAGTCTCAATTATTGCTTACTCAAATCTCCATCGGAGCAGTGAATGGTGAAATTGCCGGTGTTGAGATACCAATTATCACCTTTTGTAATGCTATTCCATTGTTTCTTTTTGCCTTTATACTCAACGCTCGTAAGTAAACTGCAAGCTAAGAATGCATATTCACCTATGGATTGTACATTTGCCCCGATTGTCACGCTTGAAAGGTTGGTGCAACCAGAGAATATATAACCACCCAGAGAGGTTACAATTGTAAGGTGTTCTAGGGAAACGTGTTGCGGAAGTAACCGAAATTTTCGCTCGGATACCTCCGCTACGTTTCCTTTCATTGAATCACGTCGATTATTTCATGACTATAATAATACCAAAACGCTATTGCTTGCGACTGAACGGCGTCCTTCGTTGCCTTTTGCCTTACGAGGAAGACAAAGCCTTTCACCCGCATTGCATCGTTTGGCATAATCTCCCAGACGTGGGATTCTTGCAAATTCAGCATTGAAGTCCAACCATTCACCGAAGGCTTTCCTCCGTTTTCTTCCAGTTCCAAAAGATCACCGTAGACGGACTTTCCTCCGTCATCATGGTTTTTCAGATATCTTTCGTTGTACGGTATCACCTTGTATTCCAGTCCTAAACCAGCAACAGTTGCTTTTTCCTCTTCGGTCAATTCTCTTATATAATGACGGTATATTTTCTCGCTCTCGTCCCAATCACTTGCTGGGACGCCTATGTTCACAATGCGCGGATTGCTTTTGTGGTAATAAAACACGAACCTTTTTTCGTCTTGCGTTTCTGCATCGTGAGATAACTTAACGCCCGAAGAATCAACGTCTCGACTAAACAGGCAGGCAACACTATGAGAAATTGCATTCTGTCGTTTCGATTTCAAAGTGTAAGTCTTTTGCTCGGATGCGGCGCTTGCCTTGTAGTAGTAATTTTTAGGCGTGCGCACGGATACGTTTATCGTAGTCCCAGGTTGAAAAATCTGTTCGTCTCCTGTACTGTATTTTGTTATGTTTGTATATATGTTTGTATATTCTTCTTCGTAAAACGAATAGAGAATGTTGTAAATTCCGTTGCCGGGCATTGTTTCAATCGAGTTGTTATAAAAACAGATATACCAATTACCTCCGTTTACTGAAAACTCCAATTGTTGAGCCGCATCTTTATCCTGTAAGTAATCGCCAAGATTCCCTACCTCAACGTAGACTTTTCCCGTATGGCTCTGCCAAATCTCTTCTATCGTCGGGGTTATCTCTCTGTCTTTCAGTTTTATTCCGCACGCGGAAAGCGTTGCAACTGCACAAATAACAAGTTCAATTGTCAGAAAAACACTTAAAACTCTCTTTTTCATAACGAAAACCTCCTTTTGTTCTTTTCGTCTTTTGTTATTAGCCATTCAAATCGTTTTGTCTTGCATAACCGTAAAATTCTGTTTGTTGTTTAAAAATAGTCGAATCAGCCTACCTTGATACCAATAGTTGCAGTCTGTTCCGGAGCCACAGAACGATATATGTGGCTTCTTGTCCGTTCGGTTTCCACCGCTTTTCTTTATTTTATTATAACATTATACAATATTTCGATGCAACACTTGGAATTTATGGGGCCTCTCCAAACAAGAAATTTTATTTAAACCCTTTCGTTCCGTAGTAACATTTAAGAAATAAAAAAGTCCTGCAAAAGCACCTAGTGGTACTTCTACAAGGCTGACTTCTAGCTTGGCAGATAGTGCAAAAATCCATTTATGCCAACAAAAAAGGTTCAATACTATTGCATCAAACCTATAGTCTAATAATGGTGGGGACAATGAGATTTGAACTCACAAGGATTTCTCCACTAGATTCTGAGTCTAGCGCGTATACCATTCCGCCATGTCCCCGTATGAATAATATTATTGCATTAATACTTAGTTTTCAACTAAAATAAAATATAATTTATACAAGAGGTAATTATGACACAATTTGAAAAAAGAAACATTTCGATGATGATGGACTTGTATGAAATGACAATGGCCAACGGATATTTTAAAGATTATAAAGAAAATGAATGGGTTGTATTTGATGTCTTTTATCGAAAAAATCCTGATGAAGGTGGATTTGCTATTTTTGCTGGATTAGAGCAAGTTATAGATTATTTAGAAAACATGCATTTTTCTAATGAAGATATTGAATATTTAAGATCTTTGAATTTATACAGCGATGAGTTCTTATCATGGCTTAAAGAGTTCAAGTTTAAAGGTGATATATACGCTATAGATGAAGGTACAATTATGTATCCAAATGAACCAATTTTAACTGTATACGCTCCTTTAATTGATGCTCAATTGATTGAAACAGCGATATTAGCTGAAATAAACCATCAATCATTGATTGCGACTAAGACTAGAAGAATAGTTAAATCTGCTAAAGGAAGAGCTGTATCTGATTTTGGCGCTAGAAGAGCTCATAATGTCGATTCAGCAGTATATGGTGCTAGAGCTGCATTTATTGGTGGCGTAAATAGTACTGCAACGGTTTTAGCTGGGCAAATGTTTAATATTCCAGTTAGTGGAACAATGGCCCATAGTTGGGTTATGTATCATGATAATGAATATGAAGCGTTCAAAAAGTTTGCTGAGATATATCCAGATAATGCAATTTTGTTGGTAGATACATATGATGTTTTACATTCAGGAGTACCTAATGCTATAAGAGTCGCTAAAGAAGTTTTAATGCCAATGGGAAAAAGATTAAAAGGTGTTAGATTAGATTCAGGTGATTTAGCATATTTATCAAAAAAGGTTAGAAAAATGCTTGATGAATCGGGTCTAAATGATTGCATAATTGTCGCATCTAATAGTCTTGATGAATTTACTATAAAATCAATTATTGAACAAGGTGGTAAAATCGATTCGTTTGGAGTTGGTGAAAGACTTATCACGGCTAAGAGTGATCCAGTTTTCGGGGCTGTTTATAAGCTTGTTGCTGTCAATAAAGAAAAAGCATGTATGCCTAAAATTAAAATATCTGAAACTTTTGAAAAAATTACAAATCCAGGTCATAAAAAGCTTTGGAGAGTATATGATGAAAACAAAAAAGCAGTTGCTGATTTAATAACTTTATATGATGAAACTCCTGATTTTTCTATCCCATATTATTATGTTGACCCAGCAAAACCTTGGAAAAATAGATGCTTTGAAAATTGTACTTTAAAAGAGCTTCAACATTTAGTAATGAAAGATGGAAAGAGATTATATAGATCTAAACCACTTAATGAAATTAGAAAATATGTCTCTGATCAATTAGAAAATGAAATATGGGAAGAGGAACAAAGATTTGAATTTCCACATCATCACTATATTGATATGAGCCCAGAATATTATAAAATGAAGATGGAGCTCTTAACTGAAGCTCAAAAATCAAATAACAAAAAGTAATTGTAAAATTAAACTGGCCGGTAGTAAAATACCGGCTTTTAATTACTTATTGTAGTGACTAAATTTCAATTTTATGCCATACTTAAATAAGAAACTAGAAAACTAGCTCTTTTTATTTTATGGGGGATTTATGGCTAAATATATTTTTGTAACTGGTGGTGTTGTATCAGGAATAGGTAAAGGCATTGTTGCCGCTTCAATTGGTAGACTTTTAAAAAGCAGAGGACTAAAAGTCTTTATGCAAAAGTTTGATCCTTATATTAATGTTGACCCAGGCACCATGTCTCCATATCAACATGGTGAAGTTTTTGTAACTGATGATGGAGCAGAAACTGATTTAGACTTAGGTCACTATGAAAGATTTATCGATGAAAAATTATCTAAGGCATCAAACATAACAACCGGAAGAATATATCAAACTGTTATTGAAAAAGAACGTAGAGGAGATTTTTTAGGTAAAACAGTTCAAGTCATTCCTCATATTACTGATGAAATAAAAAGACAATTAAGAAAAGCAGAGGAATCATCAAAAGCAGATATTATTATTACTGAAATTGGTGGTACTGTTGGCGATATTGAATCTTTGCCATTCTTAGAGGCTATTAGACAATGGCGTAGGGAAGTCGGAATAAATAATACTTTTTACGTTCATGTAACTTTAATTCCGCATTTAACTGCTACGGATGAATTAAAGACAAAGCCTACACAACATAGCGTTAAAGAACTTAGATCGTTAGGGATTCAACCTGATATGCTTGTTTTACGTACTCCAAGAGATCTTGACGATGAAATTAGAGATAAAATTGCTGGCTTTTGCGATGTAAATATTAACTCTGTCATTGTTTGTAAAGATGCAAAAATCCTTTACGAAGTTGCTACAAATTTATACAAACAAAATATTGATTCAATCATCTGTGACTACTTTGGTTTAGAAACTAAGCCAATTGATTTGACAGAATGGAATGAATTAATTAGAAAAGTTAAACATATGAATGGCAAAATTAGAATTGCTTTAGTTGGTAAATATGTACAACTACACGATGCTTATATAAGTGTTGCTGAAGCTTTAAAGAGCGCTGGCTATGAAGTTGGAAAAGAAATTGAAATAGATTGGGTTCAATCTGATCACTCTGACGATCCTGAATTTCTTGAGCACCTCAAGCAAGCTGATGGCATTTTAGTACCTGGTGGTTTTGGATCTAGAGCGACAAACGGAAAAATGAAAGCAGCTAGATATGCAAGAGAAAATGGAATACCATATCTTGGAATTTGTTATGGCATGCAATTAGCTGTTATCGAATTTATGAGAAATGTCGTTGGAATCAAAGATGCAAGTTCAACAGAAATCGATCCTGCTACATCAGAGCCAGTTATCGATTATTTACCAGATCAATACGAAGGATTAAATTTAGGCGGAACATTAAGACTCGGAAGCTTTGAATGTAAGTTGAAAGAAAATAGTCTTGTTAGAAGTTTGTATGGCACTGAAATAATTCACGAAAGACACCGTCATAGATATGAATTTAACAATAAATATAAAGAAATTTTAGAGAAAAACGGGATGAAAATTACTGGTGTTAACCCTGTTTCTGGTTTAGCAGAGATAGTTGAGATACCACAACATCCTTTCTACGTAGGATGTCAATTTCATCCAGAATTCCAGTCAAGACCTACTCGTCCTCATCCATTGTTCTTAGGTTTTATTAGAGCAGCAAATGAGAGAAAAAAGTAATTAATTTACTATTATCCTATTATATACACGTGCGTACGTGTATAAAAAGCATAAAGAAAACGCTATCATGGAAGAGCCTAAAAAACTCTTCCATTTTTTATAAAAAAGTGTTGACTTAATCAGCTATATGGTATATATTTGTAAGGCTGGTATTATGCCAGCACGCGTTGACGTGTGAGATTGTCGAAACGCCCATAAGGGTTGTCATGTGTTCGAGAAATTCACACCGAGCGAAGTCTAGCCAGATTTTAGACAAGGAGGAAAACATGGCAAAAACAAACAACATTAGAGTTCGTTTGAAGGCTTATGATCACAAGATCCTCGATCTTTCAGTTCAAAAAATCATCGAAGCCGCAACGAAAACAGGTGCCACTGTTGTTGGCCCAATCCCGCTCCCAACTGAGAAGCAGGTTTACACAATCTTACGTTCACCATTTGTCCACAAGGATTCACGTGAACAATTCGAAATCAGAACACATAAGCGTCTGATCGATATCGTCAAGCCTACAAAGCAAACGATCGATACTTTACAAAGACTCGATCTTCCTAGTGGCGTCGATATCGAGATTAAATTATAGTAGGAGGTTACCGTAATGAAATCGATAATCGGCAGAAAGATTGGTATGACTTCTGTATTCGCTACTGATGGAACTATGTATCCAGTAAGTGTCGTTGAAGTATTACCAAACGTTGTCATCCAAAAGAAAACCGTCGAAAACGATGGTTATGAAGCTCTTCAAGTTGCTCTTGAAGAAAAGAAAGAGAATAGAGCTAACAAGTGTGAAAAAGGTATCTTCGCCAAAGCAAACACAACTCCAAAGTATGTAATTGCTGAAGTTAAAGGTGATGAAATCTATGGTCACAATGTTGGTGAAGCAATCGACTGTTCAATCTTTGCTGCTGGTGATATCGTTGATGTCACAGGCACAAGCAAAGGTAGAGGTTACTCTGGTGTAATCAAGAGATATGGTAAACACATTGGTCCAAAAGGCCACGGTTCAGGTTACCACCGTCAAATTGGTTCTTTAGCTACAAACGGACGTTGCAACAACCGCGTTCACCCAGGAAAGAAAATGTCAGGTCATCATGGCAACACAACAGCTACAATTTTAAATCTTACAGTTGTTAGCGTTGATGCTTCCAAGAACTGCATCTTAATCAAGGGCGCTATCCCAGGACCAAACAAATCAATCGTCAAGATTAGATCTGCTGTTAAAAAATCAGGCAAAGTTGATGTTAAACCATTAGTTAACTATGCCGAAGCCAAGTAATGAAGGAGAAAGCAATGAATATTATAAATAACAACATTGAGTTGCCAGTTCTTAATTACGAAGGCAACCAAATCGATACAGTTAAATTAGCTGAATGGATCTTCGGTGTTGAAGCTCATGAAGATGCTGTTCAATTAGCAGTTAAAGTTGATTTAGCTAATCGTCGTCAAGCTACTGCCAAGACAAAGACAAGATCTGAAGTCTCTGGTGGTGGTAAAAAACCTTGGAGACAAAAAGGTACAGGTAGAGCAAGAGCTGGTTCTTCCAGATCTCCATTATGGAGACATGGTGGTACAGTCTTTGGCCCAACCGGAACTCAAAACTACAAGCTTAAGATGAATAAGCAAGTTCACTTCTTAGCTCTTGCAAGTGTCCTTTCTGACAAAGTCGCAAGCAACAACTTAGTCGTTGTCACAGATGAAAAATTTGCAGAACCAAAGACAAAGAAATTTGCTGAAGCTCTTGCAGCTTTAAAAGCTGGCAAGAAAGTCTTATTCGCAATCGAAGAATACGATGACAATCTTGTCAGAGCAGCTTCTAACATTCCAGGATTATTCCTTGTTAGTTGCGACAACATCAGCGTCTATGATGTTTTAAACGCTGATACAGTCATTATGACTAAAGCTTGCGCCACATGCCTTAGCGGCGAATGTGACTGCGAAAACGAGGAGGTCAGTGAATAATGCCACGCGCAAAGAAAGTTGAAAAGGTTGAAGAAACAACCACAGCTGAAGTTAAATTCAGAACTGCAACTGTTCGTGACTACGAAATTATCGTCGCACCAATCGTTACAGAAAAAACACAAAATCTTCAAATTAACAATAACACTGTTACAGTTGAAGTTGCAAAAGACGCTGATAAAGATGAAGTCAAATCTGCATTTGAAGCAATCTTCTCAGTAAAAGTTGACAGAGTCAACATCGTTAACGTCGACAGAAAAGAAAAGAGAGTCGGCCGTTACAACGGATTTGTTAAAGGCTATAAGAAAGCTATTGTCAAAGTTAACAAGAACTACAATCTTGCTGAAATTGCCAAAGCTTCTAACGCTGAATAATCCGAACGCAAATTATAGGAGAAAATTATGGCAATAAAAACATTTAAACCAGTAACTCCAGGCTTACGTCACCGTACAGCTTCTACATACAATGAAGTTACTAAGACCGCTCCTGAAAAAGCATTAACCGTCAGCCTTAAGAAAACAGGCGGTAGAAACAATTCAGGTTATATCACCTGCCGTCACGTCGGTGGTGGTCACAAGAGAAAATACAGAGTTGTAGATTTCAAGAGATCTTGCGAATTACCAGCTACTGTTAAGGCTATTGAATACGATCCAAATCGTAATGCTCGTATCGCCCTCATCTGCTATGTCAATGGTGTTAAGAGTTACATCTTAGCTCCAAAAGATATTAAAGTCGGCGATGTTATTACATCCGGTAAAGCCGGAGATATCAAACCAGGAAACTGCATGGAAATTGGTTCCATCCCTGAAGGTATCTTAATTCACAACATTGAACTTCAACCTGGCAAAGGTGGACAAATGTGTCGTGCAGCTGGTACTTCAGCACAAATTCTTGGTAAAGAAGATAGATATGCTTCATTAAGATTAGCTTCTGGTGAAGTTAGAAAAGTTTTACTTACTTGCCGTGCTACAATCGGTACAGTTGGTAATGAAGATTACAACCTCGTTCACTTAGGTAAGGCTGGCCGTACCAGATGGTTAGGCACCCGTCCAACAGTTAGAGGTTCTGCTATGAACCCAAACGATCACCCACACGGTGGTGGTGAAGGTAAGTGTCCAGTTGGTCGTGATGCTCCTCGTACTCCATGGGGGAAGAGAGCTATGGGCGTTAAGACCAGAAAGCAAAAGAAGAGTTCTACACGTCTCATTATGAGAAGTAGAAATGGCAAATAAAGGAGGAAGATATGTCACGCAGCTTGAAAAAAGGACCATATTGCGATCCTAAATTATTAAAGAGAGTTGAAGCTATGAACGCTTCCGGTAAGAAGACTGTTATTAAGACATGGTCACGCCGTTCAACAATCTTCCCACAATTCGTCGAAAACACAATCTCTGTTTATAACGGTAAAGCTCATGTCCCAGTGTATGTCACTGAAGATATGGTTGGCCACAAACTCGGCGAATTTGTTCCAACGAGAACATTCAAGGGTCACACATCCGGTGATGATTCTCAAGGTAAATAAGGAGTAAGGAAACATGGCTAAGAAGAAAAAAGAAGAAGTAATCGAAAATAAGCCATTACGTGATGAAGCAGTTGCTATCGTTAGAAACGCTGGTGTTACTCCACGTAAAGCTCGCTTAGTTATCGATCTTGTCAGAGGCAAAACACTTGTTGAAGCCTATGACATCTTAAACAATTTAAATAAAGCAGCTTCACCAATTGTCTTAAAACTTATTAAGTCTGCTGAAGCAAACGCTGTTAACAATTTCAAAATGGATCCTGAAAGCTTATACATCAAAACCATTTATGCTGGTGATGGTGCAAAACTTAAGAGATATTTACCTCGTGCTAAAGGATCTGCTTCCGGATTAGTTAAGAGATTATGTAACATTACAGTTATTGTCAGTTCGAAAGGAGCCAACTAAGTATGGGTCAAAAAGTTAATCCAGTAGGTTTACGTATTGGTATCAATAGAGATTGGTCCAGCCGTTGGTATGCTAACAAAAAGGACTTCTCACAAAATTTAGTTCAAGATATGAAGATTCGTAACTATCTCGAACCAAAATTAAAAGATGCATTACTCTCCCACATTGATATCGAAAGAATCAAGGGCAAGAGTGGCAAAGCTATTATCACTGTCGCTGTTCACGTCGCTCGTCCAGGTGTCGTCATCGGACAAAGCGGTGACAACGTTAAAGTCTTAAAAGCTGATTTACTCAAGTTAATCGATGCCGAAGACGTTAAGGTCACAATCGTCGAAATCAAAAATCCAGATTTAGATGCTTCCCTCGTCGCTCAATCAATCGCTCGTCAACTTGAAGAACGTGCTAGCTTCCGTACAGTTCAAAAGAAAGCTATTCAACGCGTTATGAAGGCCGGTGCTAAGGGTTGCAAAACTCAAGTTAAGGGCCGTGTCGGTGGCGCTGAAATTGCTCGTGCTGAACAATATAGAGAAGGTGTCTTAAGCCTTCACACATTAACACAAGACATTGATTATGCCTTGGCTGAAGCTCACACAACATATGGCCGTCTCGGTTGCAAAGTTTGGATTTCAAGACCAGACGCAGCTACATTAAAAGAACTCGCAAATCGCGAACAATCAGAACGTCGTTTTGATCGCCGCAGACCACGCGAGGAGAAAAAAGGAGCTAACTAACTTATGTTACAACCTAAAAGAGTTAAGTATAGAAGACCTCATGGATTGTCCTACGAAGGCCTTTCCAAGGCTGGTAACGAAGTAAGCTTTGGCGAATATGGTTTACAAGCTACATCTGGTAATTACATTACTAATAAGCAAATCGAAGCCGCTCGTATTGTCTTAGCTCGTTACACAAAGAGATCCGGACAAATCTGGATCCGTATATATCCACACTTAGGCAAAACAAAGAAACCAGCCGAAGTTCGTATGGGTTCTGGTAAAGGTTCAGTCGACAGTTGGGTCGCAGTAGTCAAACAAAACAGAGTTATGTTTGAAATTGCTGGTGTCCCAGAAGCTGATGCTGTTGAAGCATTACGCTTAGCTGCTTACAAACTTCCAGTTAAGACCCGTATCATTAAGAAGAAAGTTCAAGGTGAGTAGAAATGAAGATTCAAGATATTAGAGCAATGTCCGATCAAGAATTAAACGAAAAGGTTTATGAACTCAAGAGCAATCTTATGGCTCTTCGTTTCCAACAAAAATCTGGAACTCTTGATAACGGCAAGAAAATTACCGAGATCAGAAAGTCAATCGCTAAAGTTTTAACAGTCCAAAAGGAACGTGCTTTAGCTGAAACTAAGTAGGAGAAATCACTATGGCAGAACAAGTTAAAACCAGAAGACAACTTCAAGGTGTTGTTGTTTCCGATAAAATGGATAAGACAATCACTGTTGAAGTTAGAACTTATAAGACTCATCCGATCTACGGAAAAAGAGTTCAATACCGTAAAAAGTATAAAGCACACGACGAACGTGAAGAAGCTAAAGTCGGTGATACAGTTGTCATTGAAGAAACAAGACACTTATCAGCTACTAAGTATTTCCGCTTAGTCAAGATTGCTAAGAGAGGAGAATAATTATGGTTCAAAACGAAACAAACCTCGTTGTTGCTGACAACTCCGGTGCTCGCTCAGTCCGCGTTTTCCATCTCTTAGGTGGTTCCGTCCGTAGAGCTAGTAGCGTTGGCGACGTAGTTATCTGCGCTGTTAAAGATGCACTTCCAAACGGAAAGATCAAAAAGGGTGACATCGTCAAAGGCGTCATCGTTAGAGTTAAGAAAGCATATCAAAGACCAGATGGTTCCACTGTTAGATTCGATGATAACGCAGTTGTTATCATTAACGAAGATGGCAGCCCAAAAGGTACCCGTGTCTTTGGACCAGTTGCTAGAGAATTAAGAGATAAGGGCGATGGTTTCATGAAAATCATTTCTCTCGCTCCAGAAGTCTTATAATAGGAGGTAAAGGAATATGAACATTAAAAAAGGTGATCAAGTAATCGTTATCTCTGGTGAATATAAAGGCTCAACAGGAACTGTCCAAAAAGCTTTCCCAAAGATTAACAAAGTTATCATTGAAGGCGTTAATGTCCGCAAGAAGCACAGAAAGCCAAGTCAAGGCAATCCAGAAGGCTCAATCGTTGACATGTATGCTCCAATTGATGCAAGTAACGTTGCTATCTTAGATCCAAAAACCAACAAAGCTACAAGAGTTGGTTACCAAGTCGTTGATGGCAAAAAAGTCCGTGTTGCAAAGAAGAGCAACACAGTAATCGACAAGTAATAGGAGGTTATTATGGCTGAAGAAGAAAAAGTCGAAAAAGCTCCAGTTAAGAAGACTGCTGCTAAGAAAACAACCAGTTCCAAGGCTGCTGCCTCCGAAACTAAGGTTGCTAAAAAAACAACTACAAGAAAGACAACAAAGAAAGCTGCTGAAACTGCTGAAGCTCCAGCAGAAAAGAAAACTACTGCTAAAAAAGCAACAAAGAAAGCTGCTGAAACTGCTGAAGCTCCAGTAGAAAAGAAAACTACTGCTAAAAAAGCAACTAAGAAAGCTGCTCCAAAAGCAAAGGGCGAATGCAAGAAAGCTGCTGTCGTTTCAAGAGTCGAAGTTGACTACAAGGAAAGAGTTGTTGCTGAACTCGTTAAAGAATTCGGTTACAAGTCGATCATGGAAGTCCCACACCTTGAAAAGATTGTTATCAATATGGGTGTTGGAGAAGCTGCAAGCAACTCCAAAGCTATCGAAGAAGCAATGGCTGATTTAACTTTAATCGCTGGTCAACGTCCAGTTGTTACAAAATCAAAGAAGTCAGTTGCTAACTTCAAACTCCGTCAAGGCCAAGCAATCGGTTGCAAGGTTACACTTCGTGGAGTTAGAATGTATGATTTCTTCGACAAATTAATTACTATTGCACTTCCACGTGTCCGTGACTTCAGAGGTGTTTCTAAGAACTCCTTCGATGGTCGTGGTAACTACGCTTTAGGTGTTAAAGAGCAATTAATTTTCCCAGAAATTGACTACGATAAGATCGCTCACTTAAGAGGTATGGACATCATTGTCGTTACATCTGCAAAGAGTGATAAAGAAGCATACGCCTTACTCGAAAAGATGGGTATGCCATTCAAACGCTAAGGAGAACCAAAATGGCTAGAAAAGCATTAAAAATTAAATGTGAAAAAGAACCAAAGTTCAGCACAAGAAGATATAATCGTTGCAGCCGTTGTGGTCGTCCACACGGCGTTAGCAGAAAATTCGGTATCTGCCGTATCTGCCTCCGTGAATTAGCCTATAAGGGCGAAATTCCTGGAATGAAAAAAGCAAGTTGGTAAGGAGGAACATCGACATGTTAACAGATCCAATAGCCGATATGCTCACACGCATTCGTAACGCTAATAGCAACAAGAATGCATCAGTCAGCATGCCTTCTTCCACAATGAAGAAGCAAATTGCCAAAATCCTCAAGGAAGAAGGCTTTATCTCAGACTATGCAGTAGTCACAGAAGATGGAAAAACAACTCTCACTATTACATTAAAGTATGGTGAAAATGGTGAACGCATCATCTCTGGTTTAAAGAGAATCTCAAAACCAGGTCTCCGTGTCTACGCTGAAGTCAACGAATTACCAAGAGTCTTAAATGGTCTCGGTATCGCAATCATCTCTACTTCTGCTGGTGTTATCACTGACAAGAAGGCAAGAGAAAACAACGTTGGCGGCGAAGTTATCGCTTACGTTTGGTAAGGAGTAAATTATGTCAAGAATCGGTAAAAAACCAATCGACATCCCAGCTGGTGTCGAAGTCGTAATTGACGGCAATACCGTCACAGTAAAAGGTCCAAAAGGCACCTTGACCCAGAGTTTCAATGCGCACATGACATATGAGCTTACAGATAAAGAGCTCTTCGTCAAGCGTCCCGATGACTCCATCGAAATGAAAATGTTCCACGGAACCACCAGAGCTCTTATCCACAACATGGTTAAGGGTGTTTCTGAAGGTTTCGAAAAAGTTCTCGAAATCCAAGGTATTGGTTACAGAGCACAAATGAGAGGCGATAAACTCGTTCTCAATATTGGTCACTCTCACGAAGATGTCGTCGAACCAGTTGAAGGCATCAAGTTAGAAGCCACAAGTGCTACTGAAATCCACGTAAGTGGTATTGACGCTCAAAAAGTCGGTCAAGTCGCTGCTTACATCAGAGGACTTAGAAAACCAGAACCATATCATGGTAAAGGTATTAGATACAAGGGTGAGCACGTACTCATCAGATTATCCGCCTCTAAGAAGAGCGGTAAATAAGGAAAGGAAGTCATAGTATGATTAAACATATCGACAAGAATATCGCCCGTAATAGACGTCATGCTCGTATTCGCGAACATGTCTTAGGAACAGCTTCCTGCCCAAGAATCTCAGTATTCCGTTCACACAAAGGTATCTATGTTCAATTAGTTGATGATGTCAACCACGTTACAATTGCATCTTCAAGTTCACTCGCATTAGGTTTAACTGATGGCGGTAACGTTGAAGGCGCTAAAAAAGTTGGTGCTGACATTGCTAAAAAGGCCCTTAAATTAGGTATCGAAACAGCTGTTTTCGATCGTAGCGGCTACCTCTATCACGGACGTGTTAAAGCTGTTGCTGAATCCGCTCGTGAAGCAGGTCTTAAATTCTAGGAGAAACGGATATGGAAAACCAAGAAAACAATTTAGTCCAAAGCCCAGCTGCTGAAGGACAAAAACCAGTTGCCCGTAAGGGTCAACGCCGCGATGCCCACAATGGTGAAAAACGCCAAGGTGGCCGTCGTGAAAACGCTCGTCGCGATTCCCGTCCAGAAAAGCTCTATGAAGAAAGAGTAGTCCGCATCAAGAGAATTTCTAAGACTGTTAAGGGTGGTCGTAGAATGAGATTCTCCGCTCTCGTCGTTATCGGCGATGGCAAAGGTAAGTACGGCTATGGCGCTGGTAAGTCAACAGAAGTCCCAGAAGCAATCAAGAAAGCTCTTGAAGCTGCTAAGGTCAACATGTATAGACTTCCAATCGTCAAAGGTGGTACAATACCTCATGTAGTCGAAGGACAATATGGTGCTTGTAAAGTATTCTTAAAGCCAGCCCCAGAAGGTACTGGAGTTGTTGCTGGTGGTACTGTTAGAGCAGTCCTCGAACTTGCAGGTGTTAAAAACATTTACTCCAAAGTATATGGTTCTAGAACTCCAGTTAATGCAATTAGAGCTACCATTAATGCTCTTGAACAACTCAAGACATATTCAATGGTTAACAAGACCAGATACGGAGTTAAGGAGGTCAAATAATGGATTTACATACACTCAAAGTTGCTGAAGGTTCTATCCACAGCGGTAAAAAAGTCGGACGTGGCTTAGGCTCAGGCATGGGCAAGACCTCTTGTAGAGGCCAAAAAGGTGCTGGCGCAAGATCCGGTGGTGCAATTGCTCCTGGATTTGAAGGTGGCGGCGTCCCATTATACAGACGTTTACCAAAAAGAGGTTTCAAAAACGTTAACCGTAAAGAATATGCAGTTGTTAATGTTGGCGCTCTTGAAATTTTCGAAGACGGAACAACAGTTGATGAATCAGTCTTATTAGCCAGTGGCTTAATCAAAGACACATTATCAGGTGTTAAAATCCTCAGCGTTGGTAATCTCACCAAAAAATTGACCGTCATTGCCACTAAATTTTCGGCTGAAGCTAAAAATAAGATAGTTAAAGCAGGCGGAGAAGCTAAGGAGAACTAGTATGAAAAAGATAGCGGCCATTCTTCACAACAAGGATGTAATGAATCGTATTCTCTTTACGTTCGCTATTTTTCTCATTTTCCGCATGGGATCGGCAATTACGATTCCAGGTGTAACAGTTTCTGATTCTGCATTCTCATCATCTGATACACTATCGTTAATGAACATGTTAGGTGGTGGCGCCTTACAAAGCTTCTCGCTTTTCGCTTTAGGCGTCTCCCCTTATATTACTGCACAAATCATAGTTCAGTTGTTACAAATGGACGTTCTTCCAGTTTTAGCAGATCTTGCTAAGCAAGGTGAAACTGGTAGAAAGAAAATTGATATGACAACTCGTTATCTAACATTAGTTCTTGCTGCTGTTCAAGCATATGGTATTATTGTTACAATGCAAAATACTCAAGGATTAGTAGTTAATGATACTTCTGTCTATGGTTATATTAAAATTGTTGTCTTTATGACAGCTGGTTCCATGTTACTTATGTGGCTTGGTGACCAAATTACTTCCAAAGGTATCGGTAACGGTATTTCAATGTTAATCTTTGCTGGTATTGTTTCGTCATTGCCAAATCAAATCTATTTGGCTTTCCAACAATACTTAGGTGAAAAGATTTTGAGCCAAGATGCATCTTTAATTCTTGAAGGTACAGTTCAACTTGCTCTTTATATCTTAGCCTTTGCTGCAATTATTATCTTCGTTACCTTTATTGAAAAATCGGAAAGAAGATTACCTGTTTCTCACTCCGCTTCAAGCCAATCCTTGAGCGATCAACAAAACAAGTCAAGCTTCTTACCAATCAAGATTAACTCTTCTGGTGTTATTCCAGTAATCTTTGCTTCATCGTTAATGATGGCTCCAAGCATTATTATTGGTTTGTTCTCTAGTGGAACTACTCCAGAATGGTGTCAAACAATTATTAAAGTCTTCAACTATCAAACAATGGTTGCAATGCCAACTGCTGATGGTGGTACATGGTATATGCCATGGGGCTTAATAATTTACTTAGTTTTAATTATTGCCTTCACATTCTTCTATTCTAACTTACAAATCAATCCTGAAAAGTTAGCTGAAGATTTCCAAACAAATGGTACTTACATTACTGGTTTAAGACCTGGTACTGAAACTGAAAAGTATATCAAGAAGATCTTAAATAGAGTAACATTCTTAGGTGCCATGGCTCTTACATTTATCGCTTGTTTGCCAGTAGCTTTATCCTTATCTGGATTAGTTCCACAATCATTGGCTTTAGGTGGTACAGGTCTTATCATCGTCGTCGGTGTTGCCCTTGAAACTTATAACCAAATCGATGGCTTACTTGCTGGTAAAGATTATAGTCGTGTTGTCTAATAAGGAGGAAAGCAAATGTTAAACATTATATTAATGGGTCCACCAGGTGCTGGTAAAGGCACTCAAAGTGAACTTATAGTTAAAAAATACGGTATTCCACATATTTCTACAGGCGATATGTTCCGTGAAGCAGCTGCTAGCGGTACAGAAGTCGGTAAGAAAGCTGCTGAATATATGAACGCTGGAAAATTAGTTCCAGATGAAGTAACAATCGCCATTGTCAAAGAAAGACTCAGTAAGCCTGACTGTGCCAATGGTTACCTTCTTGATGGCTTCCCAAGAACATTAGTTCAAGCTGATGCCCTCAAGACATTAACAAACGAAATTTCTCGTCCGTTAACTCATGTCATCAACCTCATCGCTGATGAAGATGAATTGATAAATCGAATTGCTTCGCGTCGAGTTTGCCCAAACACAAGTTGTGGTGCAAGTTATAATCTTGTTTCGAAAGCTCCGAAAGTTGACGGAAAATGCGACCTTTGTGGTCATGATCTCATATTAAGAGATGACGACACCCCAGAAAGTTTCAAGGTAAGACTTGAAGCTTACAAAGGTAAGACTTATCCATTAATTGAGTATTATCGCCAAGAAGGACTTCTTAAAGAGGTTGATGGTTTAAAAGCTATCGATGAAGTCTTTGCTTCAATTGTTGAAGTATTAGAGGCTTAATATGATTGTAATTAAATCAGATAGAGAAATTGAACTTATGAGACAGGCCGGGCACAAGCTCGGTCGTGTCTTTGATCGTTTAGCACCTCTTGTCGTACCAGGTGTTTCAACTCACGAACTCGATGTGATGGTTGAAAAATTCCTGAAAGAAGAAAATTGTATCCCATCGTTCAAGGGATACGAAGGCTTTCCAGCCGCTATTTGTGCGTCAGTGAACGATATGCTAATCCATGGTATTCCTTCTAAAAAGATTATTCTTAAAGAAGGCGATATATTAACCGTCGATATGGGTAATATATGGCAAGGATATCAAGGTGATGCAGCCCGTACATATGCTGTTGGAACAGTTAGTCCTGAAACTCAAAGACTAATTGAAACTACTGAAGCTTGCTTCTATGCAGCTTTAGAGGTTGCGAAGCCTGGTAACCGCCTCTCTGATATCTCTCACGCAGTCGAAGAGGTTGCCCGCAATGCTGGTTATACTTTGACAGAAGATTATGGTGGTCATGGTATCGGTCGTGAAATGCACGAAGATCCAATGATTCTCAATGTCGGACGTCCAGCTCATGGTCCAGTATTAAGAAAGGGTATGTGCCTAGCTATTGAACCAATGCTTAATGTTGGTTCACCAGAACTCCGTATTTTGGAAGATGGCTGGGGAGTTAAGAGCTTAGATGGTAAATTGACATGCCATTATGAGAATACAATCGTCATTACGGAAGATGGAGCAGAGGTGCTCACAGTCGACGAAAATGTCAGAAAACACATAGGGAGATAAAGATGTCCAAAGATGATTTCATTAAATTGGAAGCAGTAGTTGAAGAAGTACTTCCAAGTACAACATTCAACGTTAGATTGGAAAGTGGGATTGTGATTCGGGCCACCGTTTCCGGTAAAATGCGCTTAAACAAGATTCGTATCTTACCGGGTGATAAAGTCACCGTCGAAATATCCCCTTATGATGTAACACGGGGCCGTATCGTTTATCGAAACAAGAACTGATTAGGAGGAAATATTTACTTATGAAAGTCAGACCATCAGTCAAACCAATTTGCGATAAGTGCAAGGTCATTAGACGCAAAGGCCGTGTTATGGTTATTTGCTCAAATCCAAAGCACAAGCAAAGACAAGGTTAATCTAAGAAAGGATAATTAATTAATTATGGCAAGAATAGTCGGGGTAGAAATCCCTAACGATAAGCAAGTCGCTTATTCTCTTACATACATCTATGGTATTGGTCTTCCAACAGCTAAGGCAGTTTGTGCCGTAGCTAAGGTTGACGAAACCAAGAGAGTTAAAGATTTAAGTGAAGCTGAATTAAACGCTATCAGAAGCGAAATCAGCAAATACAAAACAGAAGGTGATCTCCGTAGAGAAGTTAACCTCAACATCAAGAGACTTCAAGAAATTGGTAGTTTCCGTGGTATGAGACACAAGAGAAACCTTCCATGCCGTGGTCAACGTACAAAGACCAATGCTAGAACCTGTAAAGGTCCTAAAAAGACAGTTGCTAACAAGAAGAAAGCAACAATGTAAGGAGGTTAATCTATGGCTAACGATAAGAAAACAATCCGTAAGAAGAAGGCTAAGCTTAACTTTACAAAAGGTGTTGCCCATATCCATTCTTCTTTCAACAACACAATTATTTCAATCACAGATACAAATGGTAATGTAATTGCCTGGGCTTCTGCTGGTACAATTGGTTACACAGGCTCAAGAAAATCTACACCATTTGCAGCTCAAATGGCAGCTGAAAAGGTTGCTAAAGACTGCGTCGATCGTGGTCTTAAGACTGTTGATGTCAACGTTAAGGGTCCAGGTCCAGGCCGTGAATCAGCATTACGTGCTCTCTCTGCCGCTGGTCTCCAAATCCAAACAATTACTGATGTTACACCCGTTCCACACAACGGATGCCGTCCACCAAAACGCCCAAGAGGTTAAGGAGGTAACCCGATGAAGCAATTTGAAAAGCCTGCATTCAAGACCGCTACTTATGATTTAGATTCTTTCCATGGCAAATTCGTCATGGAACCCCTCGAAAGAGGCTTTGGCATTACTTTAGGTAATGCTCTTAGACGTGTTCTTCTTTCGTCTTTACCTGGTGCAAGTGTCTATGCTATTCAGGTCGATGGTGCTCGTCATGAATTCTCCGCTCTCGATGGCGTCGAAGAAGACGTCACGACAATCATCCTTAACATTAAAGATTTAGTCTTAAAGATTACATCTGAGGATGATGACACTCCAAAGCTTTTAACTATCGATGTTAAGGGACCAAAAACAGTTACAGCAGCTGATATTCAACTCCCAAGTGATGTCGAAGTTATTAATAAGGATCTCGTTATTGCTAATGTTGCCGAAGGCGGTAGCCTTAAGATGGTCCTTCATGCCCGTAAAGGCAGAGGATTTGTCACAAGCGAAGGAAACAAGCGCATTACCGAATTCCCACTCGGAACAATCCCAACCGATAGTTCCTATTCTCCAATCGTTAAGGTTAACTATGAAGTTGAACCTACACGTGTTGGTCACGATTCAAATTATGATCGTTTAGTGCTCGAAGTTTGGACAAATGGTTCAATGCTTCCACAAGATGCAGTCGGTTTAGCCGCTAAAATCTTAACAGCACACTTTGAACTCTTCCTCGAACTCAGTAAAATTGCCGAGAAGGAAGAGATCATCTCAACATCTCAAGAACAGCCAAAGAACAAGTATGCTGAAATGACAATTGAAGAACTTGATCTTTCCGTTAGAAGCTACAACTGCCTTAAGAGAGCTGCTATTTCAACAGTTATGGAACTCACAAATAAGACAGAAGAAGAGATGATGAAAGTTAGAAATCTCGGCCGCAAATCACTCAAGGAAGTCAAAGGCAAACTTGAAGCTCTTGGCTTACACTTCCGTGAAAACTAAAAGGAGTTAGTTCAAAATGAAAACACAAGGACGTAAAAACGTACATGGTAAAGGTGGCGTTAGAAGTAAGGCTGCCTATACCGCAAGTAAAGATAAAGCAATGCTTCGCAACGTCGTTTCACAATTAATCGTTAGTGAAAAGGTCGTTGTTACAGCTACTGTTGCTAAACAATTAACAGCTTTAGCTGATCGTATGGTTACATATGCTAAGAAAGGCGATGTCGCTGCTCGTAGACAAGCTGCAAAGTTTGTCCGTGATATTTGGGCTGATGAAGCTCAAACAACAACAGCTTTACAAAAGCTTTTCAACGTTATTGGCCCACGTTATAAAGACAGAAACGGTGGTTACACAAGAGTTTTAAAACTTGGTAATCGTCGTGGTGATAATGCACCTATTGCTTTAGTTGCATTTGTTCAAGACTAATTTAGAGTTTTGATTAATTTACCGATATTGCAAAGAAATTTGCTTTATCGGTTTTTTTGATCATAAAAATTTGATATTCTTATATAGAGGTTAAAATTATGATAGTTTATCAATATATAATAAGTTATTTGCTTCTATTTGCAATCGGAGGAGTATGTGGATGGGTATTAGAGTTCTTCTTTAGAAGAATTGTTCATAAACAATGGGTTAACCCAGGTTTCTTAAACGGGCCTCTTTTACCACTTTATGGCTTTGGCGTTATTATTTTATATGCAATAGCTGATATCAATATAGAATCGTATTGGAAAATACTTTTATATTTAGTTTTATTAACATTATTAGAGTATATAGCTGGTATTATTTTTATAAAAGGTATGGGATTAAAGCTTTGGGATTACTCTAAAAGATGGGGGAATATACAAGGAATAATTTGTCCACTATTCTCTGCTGCCTGGTGTGCTGTTGGAGCATTGTTCTTATTCTTCTTATATGAGCCGTTAAAGCAAGTATTTAGTTGGTCTATGGCAAACATTGATTTTTCGTTCTTCTTAGGCCTATTATATGGTATTTTAGTTATTGATATGTGTATTAGCTTTAATGTCTCACTTCACCTCCGTGAGTTTGCTAAGAAGGCAAAAGAAGTTATTTCATACGAACAAATCAAAAATTATATTATGGTCAAAAATAAAGAATCTAAAGCTAAACTTAGATTTGTCTTACCATTTAAAACTAAAGACTTTACTAAGACTCTTGAAAACTACATGAGTGAATTAAAAGAAAGAGCTTCAAAACTTAAAGAAGAGAAGAAAAAGAAGTAAATAGTTAATAATAAAATAAAGCGTAACATTAATTAGGATATTCTAAGAGATGTTATGCTTTTTTGATTCAATAAATATATTGTTAGCATAAATAGAAATTGATAATATTTTCCCCTTCACTATATATAACCGTAAGATTTCATATGTTTTTGCTCACTTT